>ERZ826242.218-NODE-218-length-90580-cov-8.488495_pt1 | contig 90580 bp, 70 predicted proteins | sample MGYA00519871_ERZ826242 | MGnify/ENA primary metagenome ERZ826242 (study PRJEB31778, sample SAMEA3449226) | human gut metagenome | biome: human gut; feature: human-associated habitat; material: faeces | place: United Kingdom | collected 2010/2012 ... | reverse complement strand
GTAACAAGGTTAAGTTACTTTAGTCTGTGCGATTGCGAAGCAATCTGTACATATGACGACTTTTCTTATAAAATTATTCGCTATTCCTTTTCTAAAAGTAAAAATTCTTTTATCTCTTTTGCCGCTTCTCTTCCTGATCTCGCAGCCCACGCAACAGTTGCTTTTGTTCCTATTAAATCTCCTCCAGCAAAAATTTTCTTTTTAGAGGTTTGATATTTCTCATTCACTTTAAGATATCCATAATTCGTAAGTTCCATATCTAATTTAGATAGTAACTCCCTATCCGTCTTAGATCCCACTGCCATTACTACATAATCCATTTCCATTTCATAATTGGATCCTATTATATTTACTGGGCTCTTTCTTACTTCTCCTTCTTTTTGTACTAATTCTGTTTTGATACACTCTATTTTTTCTACTTCCTGTTTCTCATTTCCTATTATCTTTACTATATTATTTTGGAATAAAAACTTAATTCCCTCTACTTTTGCTTCTTCTATTTCTTTTTTTTCTGCTGGCATTTGCTCTTCTGCTCTTCGATAAATAACAAATACCTTTTCTGCTCCCATTCTTTTTATGGTTCTGGCGGTATCCATTGCTACATTACCACCACCAATAACTGCTACTTTTTTCCCTGTATAGTTTGGATGAATTCCTTTTTCTAATAACTCATTACCACCATATACACCTTTTAATTCTTCTCCTTCAATTTCCATTTTAGAAGACTTATTTGCTCCTATTCCTAAAAAGACAGCATCATACTCTTTCTCTAAATCACTTAAAAAAAGATTTTCCTCTAGATTTTGTTCTGTTTTTACTTTAATTCCTAATTCCAAAATTATATTAATTGTTTTATCTAATATCTCTTTTCCTAATCGGAAAGACGGAATTCCATATCTTAAAATTCCTCCTAATTTCTCCTGTTTTTCATAAATTGTAACAGTTATGCCTTCTCTTGCTAAAAATGCGGCAGCAGTTAAACTAGAAGGCCCACTTCCTATGATTGCTACTTTTTTTCCCTTTAAACTTTCATTTATTTCTTTGTTTATTTTTAATCCCTTTTCTATCGCTTTATCAAACACATATGCTTCTACTTCTCCAATGGAAACAGGATTTCCTTTTATCCCTCTTACACAGCTTCCTTGGCATTGTTTAAAATGCGGACAAATTCTTCCACATAGGCTTCCAAGTACAGTAGTTTTTATTAAAGTTTGAAATGCTTCCTCTATTTTATTATTTTTTACAGATTGAATAAAATTTGGAATATCATTTTCTAATGGACATCCTTTTTGGCATGGTTTTACTTTACAGTTTAAACAATAATTTGTGTATTCTGCTATTTGTTCTTCTCTATTTTCCACAAAAATTCCTCCGATTTTTATTATTCATTGCTCGTTTCATTTTAGAGTTTTTCCTAATAAAAGTCAACAAATCTGACTTAGCATCCTAATAAGAAATTTCAATCATCTATTTTCAACTTATAAAAATCTTGGTAAATTAGATTTTATCTTCTTTTCTTTCATAATTAAAATAGTGCATTAAAGCAACTGTTTCATTTGAAGTAATAATTTCATTCTTATCCAACATTTCTTTTACTTCTTTTAATGGAATTTTTAATACTTTTATATCTTCAGTAGGATCTAAATGTCTTTGTGTTTTCACTAGATTAGTTGCTAAGAACAAAATCGTCCTTTCATTGGAATATCCAATTGCTGGATAAACTTCTCTTAATTTCTTTATATTTTGGGCATGGTATCCTGTTTCTTCTTCTAATTCTCTTATTGCTCCTTCTTCTGGAGTCTCTCCTTCTTCTATCATCCCTGCTGGAAATGCTAGTACAATCTTTCCGACAGGAGTTCTTGGCTCTTGAATCATGATTACTTCTTCATTTTCTGTAACGGGCATAATAATTGCGGCATCTCCTGCTAAAACATGTTCACGATAAATCGTTTTATGATCTCTTGGGTTATAATAGTTTAACTCTTCTACTGTAATTCTTTTTCCCTTATAGGCTACTTTTTTATTTAATAACTCGTAATCTAATTCTTTGATATAAGATTGCTTCATCTCTTCCTCCTTATATTTCCTTCAATATATTAATTTTTTTCTCTTCTGCCATTTCTTTTATTTTCTTAAAATCTTTCCAGAACTCTATTTTTTTAGTATCATCCCTTAATAGCGCTGCTGGATGCCAAGTTGGCATATACAATATTTCTTTTTTTTGAATCCATTTTCCTCTTGCTGATGTAATTCCATATTCTTGTCCTAAAATATTTTTTAAAGCTGTACTTCCCATCAATACAATAATTTGTGGTCTTACTAAAATCACTTGATTTCTTAAATAATTTAAGCAAGCTTCTGCTTCTTCTTTTTCCGGCACACGATTATTTGGTGGTCTACATTTCACAATATTGGCAATGTATAATTTACTACGATCAATTCTTAGACCTTCAAAAGCTTTATCCATCAATTGTCCTGCTTTTCCTACAAAGGGAATCCCTATCCTATCTTCGTCTGCTCCCGGTCCTTCTCCTATCAACATAACATCTGCGTTTTTATTTCCATCTGCAAATACAATATTGGTTCGATTCTGACATAATTTACATGCTTTGCATCCTATGATTGATCTTTCTAATTCTTCCCAATTATGATACATACTCTTTCTATGGCATTTAGAATACCATATCCTCCTTTCCCAGTTTTTTCTTTATATTTCCTCATTCATTTTATTATTTTAGTTCTCTCTTTTTATCTTTATCTTATTTTTGTACTATTCGTTCTCTTTTTCCTATATTTTTTCATTACTAGTCGTTTTCCTACATTTCTTATCTTTTCTGTTTTTCTTTTAGCTTCTGCTTCCTTTTCTTGACATTTCTAGCTTTTTTTCTTATAATATTATGTATACTAGCACAAAGGAGGGTCTAACTATGTTAGAGTCATTACTGGTTGCAACTAATGGATTAGCACATGCTTTGTGTTTCTCCGCCTTCACACTATATCTTTCCGATAATATAGTGGCAAGAAGATGGATTCGTCGGAGTCTCGTTCTTATTGTAATGGCAAGCTTTTGCTCTATTTTTTTGGATGTTTTTTCATCCATTTTCTTAAGTTCAAAAGCTCTCATCGGAATTTTTGGAACCATATTTTTCATTTTGTACTTGTCTTGTATCCCTCTTCAGCGTTTTATACGTAAGCACGAAATGTTAAGTATGTGTCTCCAACTCATAGCATGTTTGGCTATTCTGTTTTATCTTGGAATAGCTGTTTATGGATTGAAACATGCTTTTTAACTGTCTGTCGGGTAGTCACCCGACAGGCTTTTTTAATTCTTCCCTCTTACTCCTATTATCGCCGCATTTCTACCTGCTTTGTCTTTTTCTGCTCGATAGGAGTGCATCCATTCATGCTGGCATACCGTACATATGTTACTATCGATAATATGGGAATCTTTTAATCCCATCTCCCTTAATAAAACTCGATTCATTTTTACAGTATCAATATAATATTTTTGCTTTCCTTCCTTTATTTTCCCTTTTTCAATAATAGCATCCGATGTTTTTCTTCCTTTCCAATCTTCTTCAAATTGTTTTTTGACATCCTCTTCTACTTCGAAATGACAGCTTTTTATACTAGGTCCCATAAAGCATAAAATATCATAAGAGTGAGATCCAAATTCTTCTACCATCTTTCTTACTGCTTTTTCTCCAATATGTTTCAAACTTCCCTTCCATCCTGAATGGATATTTGCTACCACCTCTTTTACCGGATCAAAAAAGTAAAGAGGTAAACAATCTGCATATCTTAAAGCGAGATAGATATCTTTCTGAGCAGTAACTAATCCATCTACATCATCAAAATCGTGCTGATTAAAATCATTTTCTAAATTAATATTTGATACTATTTCGATATGATCGGAATGAGTTTGAATGGGCCTTACTATTTTTTTATTTTCAATCTCTAGCGCTTTTCCGATCCTATGATATCCATCTATTAGATTCTCCTTAGAAAATTCATATGGTTGAATATTGATTCCTTTTAATGTATAACAATGTACAATCAGATCTTGATAGGATAGTAATTTTCTAAACTGTAAATATTCTATTCCATCTTTTTTCATATGAATCATTTCTTCATTTGATAAATCCAACATCTTCTCATCCTTTCTTCTCACACTCTCTTAGGAATTAATATTTTGCTTCCTACTTAGCTGTTTTCTATAGAATTCTTTATCTTTTCTAGCACTTCACTTTGACTAAAATTAGTTAAGTAATGATAATCATTTTCGCAAAATCCACGTTTGAATTGACAAACAGATCGATATTCACAATACTCACATGGAACTCTTTTATTTTTAGGATTATAATAAGGATTTAAATCAATCTTTCCACTCATAATCTCTAGTGAAATTTCTTTCATTGTCTTTTTTATATATTTTTGCAATAGATAAAATTGTTCTTTTGTTACTGCACTGGATTTACTTTTACTCAAATTTCCTTCTTTATCAATATAGGCTGGTATTTTTTTAGAGGCTCCTGATTCCAATGTTTTATCCATCATTTTTACTACATTCACGTCTGCTAAAATTAATCCATTCATTTTAAATCTTTTTTGAATCTCTGCTTTAATTTCTTCTTCCGTCATCGATTTATTTGCCTTTATAATAGGATCTATTAATTGAAAGTATAATACCCCTGCTGGAATTTCATCTTCCTTGCAAGCAGCATCTAAATACGTTAATAACTGAATTTGTAAGCCAGCCATCACTTCATTTAAATCAATATTTTTGACAGCAGATTTATAGTCAATAATTCGGATATAGTTCCCTTCTGCATTTTTTCCTAAATCAATACGATCTATTTTTCCTGTAATTTCAACTTTCTTTCCATCTTCTAATTCTAATTGAATTGGTGGATAAGAAGATCCTTTTTTAAATTCTACCTCATTTTCAATTACATAAAAATCTGTATCCTTTAAACTTTCTATAATATATTTCATCGCCTGCATAATTACTCTTTTTAAACGATTGGTTAATACTTTAAATTTTGGTGTACTATTAAAGATATCGTTTTTACTTAATCCTAATTTTTCTTCTACAATTTTGGAGACCATGTCTTTTAAACTTTCTTCTGTTAGATCCGTTATCTTTTTATTTTCTTCTCTAAGTTGTGTAAAAAAGGTATCAATTACCTCATGCATAAAAGAACCTGTATCTAAACTTTGAATTTTGAATGTTTTTTTCTCTGATATTTTAAGTCCATATTTTAAATAAAAAGAGAATGCACAACTTCGATATTGTTCTAATCTTGAAATTGTTGTATGTAATGTATTTCCATATAATTTTGTAATTAATTCTTTTTCTATTGTTTGTGGTTTATTCGTATACTCTAATCCTTGTATGCTCGTTTCTAATTTTTCTTTCCACCCCTCTTTTTTAGAATAATACTGATAGATTTCATACCAAATTGGTTCTATCTCTTTCCCTTCTTTTTTCTCTCTTAATTTTTGAATTAATTTTTCAAAAGCAGTTTCTTTTACCAATATTTCATTTGAATCTGAAATCATATCACTTTCTTCTTTTATCTTAGGAAACATTTTTTTTACTTTTGAAATCATCATTGATATTCTTAAAGATTTTCCTTCTTGATCAGAAGAAGGATAAGACAAATATAACTTTTCTTCTGCAGTCGAAAATGCTTTGTATATATTAAACTGATCATCATAAAGTTGTTCTAAACTTCCTTTTGCAAGTTCTACTCCATCTTGTTTTAATATTTCGCGATCTTGATCATTAAAAAAACCTTCTTCTTGTTTATTACTTGGAAATACACCATCATTTAAGCCAATAATAAAAATTGCTTTTACTTTATGTGATCTTGACCTTTCTGCATCTCCTACTGTAACAGAATCTTGCATAGCAGGTATTTTTCCAAGTCCACTATTCTTTAAACCGATTTTTAAATATTCCATATATTTTTCAAAAGTTATTTGTTCTTCCCCAAATACAAGAACCATTTCATCTAAAACAGAAATAATAATTTCAAAGCTAGCTTCATATTCATTTGCAAGCTCTAAAAGCCCCCCTTGCTGTAAGTTTTCTACTTTATTTTTTACTTTTTGCTCAATCCCTTCTTCCTTTAAGAACTCATATAATATTTTTGTTATTTGTTTTACATTTTTCTGTTCTTGAACGGATTGATAAAATTTAAGTAATGGATATGTTATATTTCTTCTTAATTCATTTAACCATTCTACTTGTTTTTTATCGTCTTCTGTTATAATTCCATAATTCCAATCTTGTTTATACCATTTGTTTCCTTTTATTCCCCATCGAATGCAATAATTTTCTAAACGATATATATCTTCTTCTTCCAAATTAGAAAAGCCAGACTTTAAGTATTGAAATACAGATTCATAAGACCAATTTTTTGAAAAAATTTCTAAAATGGATAAAATATATTTTACAATAATATTTTGATTTAATTCTTTCTTTTCATCGATAAAAACTGGAATATGATATTTTTCAAAGATTCCTTTTATCAAACTTGCATACTGTTCCAGTTGCTTTGTAATAATTGAAATATCACGATATCTGTATTTTTTTTCTTTCACTAAAAAAATAATTTCTTCTGCTATTTTTTCTACTTCTGTATATGGATTATTCGCTAAAAACAGATGAATATCTTCCACTTCGTTTGGATATTTTTCTATTTTATTTTGATATAAATTTTTCTCCAAATGTTCTAATTCTTTGCTATGATATCGATATGCTTTTCCTAAATAAATTGGTTTATTTTCTTTTACTCCATTTTTTATCAGCATCTCTCTTAAACGTCCTACTGTCACTTTATTAGGATAAAATAAATCGGTATCTGGAATTACGGATTCCTCTAAAGAATCAGTATTAACTGTGATCGTTACTTCCTTTGCCTGCTTTAATAACTTTTGAATAATATCATATTCTTGTTTCGTGAAGCCTGCAAATTCATCAATATAAATAATCGAGTCTTGAAATTCTTTGGATCCTTCGATATTTTGTGCCAAAATTGTAAGAACGTCATTCTCATCAATATAATTATCTTGTATTTTCTTTTGAAATCCTTGATAAAGGCATAGCATATCTTCTAATTTCATTTTTAAAGCTGGATCTTTTACTGTTTTTATTTCTTTTTCTATTTCTTCGATTTTAATTCCATGTTTTTTAAATTCTGTAATTGATCTTGCAATTAAGTCAATATTTTCATTTGTCTTTCCTAAAAATTTCAACTCTTTTTTCTTAGCATTTAGCAAATCAAAAATCATCATTGCTTTTCCGCATTTACTTAAGTTTGTTCTTTTCGCCAAACCGTACCTCATTCATAATACGATATGCCATTCGATCAAAAGTTAAAACTTCTGCATTAAATACCGCTTCTGTTTCGATCACTTCCATTAATTTTTTCTCTGCCGTAAATGAAAATTGTTCTGGTGTAATCATATAAATTCTGTTATTATCTATATTTCTTTTTATTTCTTGAAAACAGAAATCACTCTTTCCTGTTCCTGCTCTTCCATATACAAATCGTAATCCCATATTTTTTCACCTGTGTGTATTGTATCATAAAACAGAACAGAATAACATGTTTTCCCTTTTCTTTTCTCAAAAAAAGAAAGGCAAAGGCTTGCCTAAATACAAGCACCTTGCCTTCTCCTTCTGTCTTACCAACCTCCAGTTTTAATATAATTGGACGGTCTAACGTCAGGAGTCCTTTGGATTACCAGAAAGATCAAAAAAATCAATCCGGCAGAAAGAATAATTACTTTTTTCATAAGCATTTCCTTTCTTGCAAACCAACGACTACAATTCATATTATATCACTTTTTTATATAAATACAATTTTTTACGCTTCTCTTTTCCAATAGTATAAGTATTGTTGTGCAATACCTGCAACAGAACCAAACTTTCTATGTGCCAATTCCATAATCTTTTCTTTACTTACTTTATTTTCGTCCTCTTCCTTTATGTACAATTCATTCATTACTCTTCTTACCCATACGTCAATAGGGAAAACATCAATTCTTTTTAATTCGGAATATAATAAAATACAATCTGCTACCTTAGTTCCTACTCCAGAAAGAGTTAACAATTCATTTTTTATTTTTTCTGTATCTTTTTCTTGCTTTAATGCTTCTAAATTTACTTTTCCTTCTAAAATCATATGTGTTGTTTCATATAATCGAATATCTCGAAAACCTAGTCCTAATTTTCTAAACTCTTCTACGGAAACATCTTTCAGTTGCTCCGGGGTTGGAAAGGTATAATATATATTACTTTTCCATATCAATGGATCCCCATATGCTTTTGCTAGTCTTTCAATAATCCCCTTTATTCTAGGAATATTATTATTTGCAGATATAATAAATGATATAATTGTTTCCCATAAATCCTGATTTAAAATTCGTATTCCCTTTCCGTATTCAATACTATTTCTCATCGCCTCATCTACTTTTGATAAAACTTCTTTTATTTGATTATAATCTCTTTCTAAATCAAAATAGGAAGTAATTGCATCGAATAAGTTTTCATCACTTATTCCTGTAAAAATAATTTTTCCATCTTCCTTTTTTACATTTAAAACTGTATTTCGAAAAATTCCAGTATAACTATTATCCTTATTTCTATTCCATCTAAAACATTGTCCACAATCAAAAATATCTTTTAATCCAAATGATTCATTATCCGGTAATATTATTTTTTGTTCTTTCATTTTTTCTTCCTTCCTAGTTTCGATTATATTCGTTTTATTCTATTATATACAATCGCTTTTATCATAAAATCACCAACTAACAATTTCCTTCTATTTAATAATATCATATGACATAAAGTTCGTATATATTATTTTTCTATTTTTTTATCAGTTCATCTTTAAATCCTTTTCCATATACTTCTCTTGCATTTGAAATGATAATAAATGCTTTTGGATCAATCTCTTGTGCGATTTGTCTTACTCGGAGAAAATCCCTTCTTCCAGCTGCGCATAATAATACTAATTTTCGATCTTTCGTATACATTCCTTTTCCAAGCAATCCCGTAGTTCCTCTCTTTAATAAATATCCAACCGCTTTTGCAATTTCTTCATTTTTATCTGATATGATAAACAATAATTTAGTAAAATTCGTTCCTTCAAATACAATATCAATAATTTTCCCCATTAGGTAAATCGCAATTGCAGAATAAAGTCCAATTTCGAATTCTCTTAACAATAAAATATTTGCTAAAACAATTATGACATCGATGATTACAATCATATGACTTGTTTTAACCTTTGGGCGATATTCTTTAATTAAATTAGCAATTAACTCTGTTCCTCCAGTTGTTCCTCTTCCTTTTAGTACAAATGCAGTTCCAAGTCCAACTAAGATTCCCCCATAGATACAAGCTAAAAAACGATCTTCTGTTAATGGTAGCCATCTATCAAATATATCTAGAAAGAAAGAATAGGAAAAAGAACCAATAATTGTTCTAACAAAACTTGCTCTACCTAATTTATAAAAGGTAAATATACATAATGGTACATTCAAAATAGAAATGGTTACTCCCATAGGAATTTCTAATAAATAATATAGAATCGTTGCAATTCCAGCAAATCCTCCAGAAGATAATTGATTTGGAAGCAAAAACATAGAGGTGCCAAAGGCCATAAAGCTGGCCCCAAGTAAAATATATACAATTTCTCTTCCATATCTTTCTATCTCTAATATAATCTTTTTTCTTTTCCAATTCATAAAAAACACCTATATTACCATTATTGGCAAATTTAGGTGTTTTTATACAGTTGCAAATTCTTCTTTTTTTACAATTTACAAACACTATTAAAAAAAATTTATCAATTTCTTTTGTTATAAATTTTGCTCTGTTTTACTATCTTTTTATTTTCTCTTTTTTCCTTCTTTCTTGTTCTTCTTCGTCTTCTAAAAAATCCTGATATGTTTTTAAAATTTCTATTTCTAGACTTCCTATTTTTATTCGATTATCTCCTACTACTTTTAAAGAAACATCATAAATTTCTTGTAGTTTTTCTATATTCTCTTTTTTATGCCCCACTACATTGTTTAACTCACTTGGATGAACAGTTACTTGCACTTCTTTTACCTTAACATTATATGATTTAATTTTCTCTACTATTCTATCATACCAAATACTAGATTCTACCAATTGTCGAAAAGCTGGATGGAATGGACCTGCTACTACTTCACTTTCTTTCTCTTTTGGATCAGATATTTCTTGCGTATTCTGAAGACCAATTCGAATTACCTTTATTTTTCTCTGATTAAATAAGTTCACTAATTCTTTACATCTTTCTACAGCTTGTACTAGAGATAGTGGCTCATATTCTCCTTTTTCATATTCTTTTTCCAATTGTGTATGTTTAATTACTAATACAGGGTATATTCTTACTATTTTTGGTTTCAGTTTTATAATATCTCTTGCTGTTTTTTCTTCATCTAGTTTCGTACTATCTGGAAGTCCTACCATTATTTGATGTCCTAACTCAAAACCATACCATCGAATTAATTTGGAAGCTTTTTTAATATCTTGAAAAGTATGTCCTCTCCCTGCTCTTTTTAAAATATAATCATCTGTAGATTGAACTCCTAATTCTATCGTTTTCACTTTATATTTCTTTAGCATTTTTAGTATTTCTTTATTAATATAATCTGGTCTTGTTGAAATACGAATAGAATCTACTTGTTTATTTAAAACATATTCATAAGCTACACTTAATAATTCTTCTTGCTTATTTTTATCAATCCCTGTAAAACTTCCTCCGTAAAACGCTACTTCTTTATATATATCTCCATTTAAACCTGCTAAATATTCTTCTATTGTTTCTTTTACAATTTCTCCTGTTACTTCTTTTGTTTGTCCACTGATACTTTTTTGATTACAAAAAACACAATCATTTGGACAACCTAAATGTGGAACAAATATAGGGATTACACATTGTTTTTTCATAATGCCCTTCCTTTCTTTTACATTTCTTTTAATTCTTCTAATGCTTTTCTAGCAGCTTCCATTTCGGCTAATTTTTTAGAACTTCCTTGTCCAATTGCTAATTTCTTTCCATCACAACTTACTTCTGCTGTAAATTCTTTTTGATGATCTGGCCCAGTTTCTTTAATAATCTGATACTCTATTGATACATTTCCATGTTCTTGTAATTTTTCTTGTAAAACCGTTTTATAATCCTTTAATCCAACATTTTTACTTGCTATTTCTATTTCTTCTTTTAAATTCTCTATGATAAAGGTTTCTACTGGCTTTAATCCTCCATCTAAATACATTGCTGCAATCACAGCTTCCACACTATCTGACAATATAGATGCACTTTTGTTTCCCTGATTTACTTTCTCACTTTTTCCTAATCGTAAGAAATCACTAAAATTATGCTTTATTGCAACTTTATATAAACTTTTTTCACAAACAACACTAGCTCTAACTTTAGTCATTTCTCCTTCATTCAGATGAGTATAATTCTCATATAAATATTTACTTGAAACAAACTCTAAAATGCTATCTCCTAAAAACTCTAATTTTTCGTTACTTGTTTGTCTATTTTCATAAGCATAAGAAGTATGAGTAAGTGCTGTATATAGTAAATTTTTATTGTGAAAAGAATATCCTATATTCTTCTCTAATTCTTCTATTTTCATCATTTTCTCCTTTCTAACTATTCTTATATTATATACTATTTTGACATATTTGCAAGCAAAACAGATCGACAATTAATAAGATTTTTTTACTTTTTCGTTATATTTTTACTCTATAAAAAAAGTGGCTTTGCCATATGTACAGATTGCTTTGCAATCGCACAGGCTAAGGTGACTTAAGCTTGTTGCTCCAGAAAAATCTGTCGATTTTTCCTATGCAATAAGAAAAGTGGTCATATGTACAGATTGCTTCGCAATCGCACAGACTGATGTAACTTAACCTTGTTACTTCAGAAATTTCTAACGAAATTTCCTACGTAATAAAAAAAGAAAGGTATATCCTTCTATGATACCCCTTTCATATTTTCCTATACATTTTCTTTTATATAGTCTACTACATCGCTAACAGTAACGATTTTTTCTGCATCTCCATCTGGAATTTCCATATCAAATTCTTCTTCTAAAGCCATAATTAATTCAACAATATCTAAAGAATCTGCTCCTAAATCGTCGATAAAAGATGCTTCCATTGTTACTGATGTGTCTGCAACACCTAATTGATCTACGATAATTCCTTTTACTTTTTCAAAGATTTCTTCTGAACTCATTTTCTATTGTACACCTCCTCTCAAGTATCATGCTTTTACTTTTATACACAATAATATATGTTATAAAAAAAGTCAAGCAATTTTTTAATAAATTATACTAATTTTGTTTCTCTCGTTTTTTCAAATTCTTCAATCATTTTTTCAACTGCTCTATTCTCTACAAATTGCTCTGCTTGTTTAATCGTAAAACGGAATAATTCTTCATCACTACTTCCATGTGCTTTTACTACTGGTTTTTTTACTCCTAAGAATAATGCTCCACCATAAGATTTGTAATCCATCGTTTTTGCAAATCGATTAATTGCTGGTAAACATGGTATCGAACCTAAAATGGATAAAATGTTTTTCTTTAAACTTTCTTTTAATGATCTTTTTACTAGTTTTCCGATTCCTTCTACTGCCTTTAAAAAAATATTTCCTGTGAATCCATCTGTCACAATTGCATCAATCTTCCCTGAAAAAGCATCTCTTCCTTCTACATTTCCTACAAAATTTATATTTAATTTTTCTGCATTATCTTTTAATAATTGATAGGATTCTCTAGTAAGTTCGTTTCCTTTTGTTTCTTCTGTCCCTATATTTAAAAGGCCAATTGCTGGATTTTCAATGTTAAATGTGTTTCTTAAATATATAGAAGACATTTGTGCAAATTGTAATAAATTAATTGGCTTACAGTTGGTGTTTGATCCACAATCAATTAATAATAGTCTACTTTTATATGCCGGTAAAATACCCGCTAAAGCTGGTCTATCAATTCCTTTTATTCTACCAACTAAAAGAGTGGCTCCAGTAAGAAGTGCTCCAGAATTTCCAGCAGAAATAAAAACATCTCCTTTTCCTTCTTTCAAAAGATTAAATCCAACTACCATAGAAGAATCCTTTTTATGTTTTATTGCAACTGTAGGTGTATCTTCCATTTCGATTGTTTCTGTTGTATGATGTATTTTTAATCGATCTGAAATTTCTGAAATATCATCTTTTCCGTATAATTCTTTTACTCTTTGATTGATAACATCACGATTTCCTATTAATAATACTTCTGTCGTGCTTTTTACTTCGTTTATTGCTTGAACTGCTCCTTTTATATTTGCATCTGGTGCATTATCTCCTCCCATAGCATCTAGAAGTATAATCATAACCATCCCTCATTTCTCTATATTGTTTACTTACAATATATTATAACGTATTTATTTTATTATTTATTTTTTGAAAAATCAATAGATATTGACCAATTAGTCTGATTTCATTCCCCTTTTCATCAAAAAAAGGCCTTATTTTCATAAGACCTTTTTGGTTGCACAATATTATTCAATAATATCAGCAACAACACCTGAACCTACTGTTCTACCACCTTCACGAATAGCGAATCTTAATCCTTTTTCGATAGCAATTGGTGTGATAAGTTCGATTGTCATGTCAATGTTATCTCCTGGCATAACCATTTCTGTTCCAGCTGCTAATTCAATAACACCTGTAACGTCTGTTGTTCTGAAATAGAATTGTGGTCTATATCCATTGAAGAATGGTGTATGTCTTCCACCTTCTTCTTTTGTTAATACATATACTTGTGCTGTGAATTTTGTATGTGGATTAATTGTTCCTGGTTTTGCAAGAACTTGACCTCTTTCAATTTCTGTTCTTTGGATTCCTCTTAAAAGAACTCCGATATTATCTCCAGCTTCAGCTTGATCTAATAATTTTCTGAACATTTCTACACCTGTAACAACAGTTTTCTTTCTTTCTGTTGTAAGACCGATGATTTCAACTTCGTCTTGGATTTTTACAACTCCTCTTTCTACTCTACCTGTTGCAACAGTTCCTCTACCTGTGATAGAGAATACGTCTTCAACTGGCATTAAGAATGGTTGATCGATTGGTCTTTCTGGTGTTGGGATATAGCTATCAACAGCATCCATTAATTCTTTCATTGGTGCATATACTGGATCGTTAGGATCTGTTGATGTTGATTCTAATACTTGTAATGAAGATCCTTTTACAATTGGAATCTCATCTCCTGGGAAGTCATAGCTTGATAATAAGTCTCTAACATCCATTTCAACTAATTCTAATAATTCTGGATCATCAACCATATCGCATTTATTTAAGTAAACAACGATATATTTAACACCAACTTGTCTTGCAAGTAGGATGTGCTCTCTTGTTTGAGGCATTGGTCCATCAGCTGCAGAAACAACTAAGATTGCTCCGTCCATTTGAGCAGCACCAGTAATCATGTTTTTAACATAGTCAGCATGTCCTGGGCAGTCAACGTGAGCATAGTGTCTATTTTCTGTTTCATATTCAACGTGAGCTGTGTTAATTGTAATTCCTCTTGCTTTTTCTTCTGGAGCACCATCAATTTGATCATATGCTTCAAATTGAGCTCTTCCTAATAATGATAAATATTTTGTAATAGCTGCAGTTGTTGTTGTTTTACCATGGTCAACGTGTCCGATTGTACCAATGTTAACGTGTGGTTTTGTTCTTTCAAATTTTGCTTTAGCCATTTAAAAATTCCTCCTTTAAATTTTTTGAGAATAAAGACTCTTTCTTTATCTCTTTTTTATTTCTTTAAATTTAATAACGTAAATATTTGACACTTGCATTTTATACTACTTTCCGGAAAAAAGCAAGCATTTTCTATAAAATAGATTGTTTCCTAAAAAACACCTTTAAAAAACTATTCTGATTTTTTTGCTCTAGAAGCAACGATTTGCTCTAGTACTGATTTTGGAACTTCTTCGTAGTGAGAAGGTTCCATAGAATAAGTTCCTCTACCTTGTGTTTTTGAACGTAGGTCTGTTGCATAACCAAACATTTCAGAAAGTGGAATAAATCCTCTGATAATTTGGTTTCCTGATCTTGCTTCCATTCCTTCCATTCTTCCACGTCTTGAGTTAATATCTCCAATAACATCTCCCATATATTCTTCTGGAACAGTTACTTCAACTTTCATAATAGGCTCTAAAATAACGGATTTTGCTTGTTTACATCCTTCTTTAAAAGCCATAGAAGCAGCAACTTTGAATGCCATTTCTGAAGAGTCAACTTCATGGTAAGAACCATCTACTAAAGTAGCTTTGAAATCGATTACTGGATATCCAGCTAAGATTCCACTTTCACTTGCTTCACGAATACCTTCTTCAATTGGTTTTACGTATTCTTTTGGAACAACACCACCAACGATTTTACTTTCGAATTGTACTCCTGATCCTGGCTCTAATGGTTCCATTTCTAGCCAAACATGTCCGTATTGTCCACGTCCACCAGATTGACGAATGAATTTTCCTTCTACTTTAACTTTGTTTCGAATTGTTTCTTTATAAGCAACTTGTGGTTTACCTACATTACATTCTACTTTAAATTCTCTCTTTAAACGATCAACGATAATATCTAAGTGTAATTCACCCATACCAGCGATGATTGTTTGGCCAGTTTCATGATCTGTATAAGTTTTGAAAGTTGGATCTTCTTCTGCTAATTTTGCTAAAGCAATACCCATTTTTTCACTTGCAACTTTGTCTTTTGGCTCAATTGCAATATCAATAACTGGCTCTGGGAATTCCATAGACTCTAAGATAACAGGATTTGCTGGATCACATAAAGTATCTCCAGTTGTTACATCTTTTAATCCTACTGCTGCAACAATATCTCCTGCATAAATTTTATCAATATCTTGTCTATGGTTAGCATGCATTAATAGAATTCTTCCGATTCTTTCTTTTTTATCTTTATTACTATTTAATACAGTAGATCCTGAATCTAATTGTCCAGAATATACTCTCATAAAGCAAAGTTTTCCAACAAATGGATCTGTTGCAATTTTAAATGCTAATGCTGCAAATGGTTCATTATCACTTGCTTTTCTTTCTGTTTCTTCTCCATCCATTGTAACACCTTTAATTGGTGGAATATCAATTGGAGATGGCATATAATCAACAATGGCATCTAACAATTCTTGAACACCTTTGTTTTTATATGATGATCCGCAACATACTGGAACGATCTTGTTTGCAATTGTTCCTTTTCTTAATCCTTTTTTGATTTCTTCTGGTGTTAATTCTTCACCATCTAAATATTTCATCATTAATTCATCATCTTGTTCTGCCGCTGCTTCTACCATGTTTGCACGATATTCTTCTGCTTTTTCTTTTAAATCGTCTGGAATGTCACATTCTTCAATTTCTTTTCCTAAATCATCTTTATGAATGAATGCTCTCATTTTTATTAAATCAACAATTCCTGCAAATTCATTTTCTGCTCCAATTGGCAATTGAACTGGAATTGCATTTGCATTTAATCTTTCTTTCATTTGCGCAACACAATTGTAGAAATCTGCACCTGTAATATCCATTTTATTTACATATGCCATTCTTGGAACTTGATATTTATCAGCTTGTCTCCAAACTGTTTCTGATTGTGGTTGAACACCACCTTTTGCACAAAATACTGTTACTGAACCATCTAGTACACGAAGTGATCTTTCTACTTCAACAGTAAAGTCAACGTGTCCAGGAGTGTCAATGATGTTAATACGATTATTTAACCAATGACATGTTGTTGCAGCAGATGTAATTGTGATACCTCTTTCTTGTTCTTGAGCCATCCAGTCCATTGTTGCTGCACCTTCGTGAGTTTCTCCTATTTTGTGAACTCTACCTGTGTAGAAAAGAATTCTTTCTGTTGTTGTTGTTTTTCCAGCATCAATATGTGCCATGATTCCTATATTTCTCGTTCTTTCTAGTGGAAATTCTCTTCCTGCCAACTTGTTTTCCCCCTCTCGGTTATCTTTTACCATTTATAATGAGCAAATGCTTTATTTGCTTCTGCCATTCTATGTGTATCTTCTTTCTTCTTAAATGCTCCACCATTTCCGTTAATAGCATCTATAATTTCTCCTGCTAACTTTTCTGCCATTGTTTTTTCATGTCTTTTTCTAGCATAAGTTACAAGCCATCTTAGACCTAATGTTTGTCTTCTTTCTGGTCTAATTTCTAATGGAACTTGATATGTTGCTCCACCAACTCTTCTTGCTTTAACTTCAAGAACTGGCATAATGCTATTAAGTGCTTCTTCAAATACTTCTAGTGGATCTTTTTGCTCTTTTTCTTTTACGATGTCAAATGCATCATAAACAATTTTTTGAGCAACTGATTTTTTACCATCTAACATAATATTATTTACTAATTTTGTTACAATTTTACTATTGTATATTGGATCTGGTAAAACATCTCTTTTTGCTATATATCCTTTTCTTGGCACTATTCTTCCCTCCTTATTATTTTTCGATACTAAATTTCAAGTATCTTAGGTACTCTGAAAAGTATCTTTACTTTTCCGTATAGTGCAATCTATTCTAAATTTAAGTACCTTAAAATTAGTAACGATTCGCACTAGTTTTACTTATTTTTTATTTCTTTGGTCTTTTTGCTCCATATTTAGATCTACCTTGCATTCTGTCTTTTACTCCTGCTGTATCTAGTGTTCCTCTAATAATATGGTATCTAACACCTGGAAGGTCTTTTACTCTTCCTCCTCTAATTAAAACAACACTGTGTTCTTGTAAGTTATGTCCAATTCCTGGAATGTATGAAGTAACTTCATATCCATTAGAAAGTCTAACTCTGGCAACTTTTCTTAAAGCTGAATTAGGTTTCTTTGGTGTTACAGTTTTTACAACTGTACAAACTCCTCTTTTTTGTGGTGCTCTATGGTTAGTTGTTCTATGTTTTTTAGAATTGTAACCATGTTGCAATGCTGGAGCTGTTGATTTTGTCATTGATGTTTTTCTTCCTTTTCTTACTAATTGATTAATTGTTGGCACTTAAATTTCACCTCCTATATTTTTTAAAAAATTGCACAAATTTGGCAATTTACATTAACGCTAATTATTTTATCATCATTTTCCTATAATGTCAATGCTTTTAGGGATAAAAAAAGAGAGAGACAATTCCCAAAAAAAATGGTTAATTGTCCCTCTCTCTTTCATTTTTTGTGAGCTCCTATTTCTGCCGTTTCCTTATTGGCTTCCTCTTGTGCTCTTTGAGCTGCCTGTAGCTCTTTTTGTGCCTTTTCTTGCTTCGCTTTTGCCTGTGCTCTTGCTCTTGCTTGTACTACGCTTTTGGTTCTGTTATAAGCAACAGTCCAAATAATAACACCTAGAGTAGCAATAGCAACAAGTAACAGTGGCATACGCCACAGGTCGAAGTCGCCCAATGCTGCCAGTTGTTTCCCAATTACTCCGAATGTTTCTGAGACTAGATCCCAATTAAAACAAACGAAGGAAACAAGTAATACAACCGCCATCCCCATCAGATACCGACAGATCACTCCTCCCATTAGGTTTGTACTTACCTTTTTGCGCGACCTTTTGATGTTTTTCATGTACATTTCCTCCTGTTCTTTACTTCGATCCACTGGATCATAGTTTTATTATATCACATTTTGTTTTCCTTTTCAATCTACATAATTTTCTCTTATGAATAACTTGTGACTTTTTGGAAGGCTGACTTATTTTTACAATTCACAGTTTAGCATATAAAAGGTTTGCAAAGAATAAACTGTTATTTGTAACTTACTTTTTATTTCTATGAAAGAAATTATAAATAACTTTCCTTATTTTTTGAATAAAAGACTCTTTATATTCAACTAAACTTGTGTTAGCAGGCTTCTCACTATTTTGTTGCTCATTTCTTATTTCATTCTTTTGGTCTTCTGTTTTTTTCCTTTGTTTAAATATACTTTCTATACTATACTTTTCTTCAACTTCTGTTTGATTCTTATTTAATATTTTTTTTAATTGTTCCTTTTCCTGTTCATTTTCGCACCAATAGTTTAAATGAAACAGCATAATCATAGCTAACGCCTGATTAGTTATATTTTGCTTATACATATCAATCTCTGCATTATATACTGGATTATATCCTCTGTTTCTTTCTCTATCTATTAGTTGATATAATTGTTTAGGAAGTTTCTCAATATATTTACTTCCTAGCATATTTAGTACACCATATACTTCGGAATAATAGTTTTTCTGTTGTACATTTATCATCCTATCTCTTGTCCCTCGCTTTCTTTTTCCTGAACATGAACTTCTTTTTCCATTTGTAAAGTATCTTTAATAAAACTTAACGATTGTCCTAACATCTCATTAGTAATATCCCTCATGTCATATGAATTTAAGAAATTTGAAAATATATCTTTAGCTCCGCTTACTTTTTCATTTACATTATTCATAAAGTTATTTGCAAAACTTTTTATTGAATATACACTTTTCCCCATACTTTCATATATATTTTTTAACAACTCCTGATTATTAGTTAACTCCAGGGTTTCATTATTTCTCACTAGCTTGCTCGAAGCATATTCATCAGGTATCTCTTGTATTGTAGGTAATACATCAATGGGCAACATTTCAGCGTTTTCTGGTTTTGTAACATAGAATTCTCTTGCTGTAATATTTCTATCATCTGCATTAATATCTGTTCCTTTGCCAACGCTTTCATACTCCCTCAATCTTATCATATTCATATTTTGTTCATCTACAGTTTGAGTAACTGCTCTATAATGATAGATTCCTTCGCCATCGAAAGAGATTTCCATATATTCTCCTGGCTCAAATCCTGTCCCAGATATTGAGTTTTCAGTAATAGTTAAATTCTCATCTATTTTTTTTACTACATTTTCGATTCCTTCTTTAGAAGTTAAGTCAAAATCCTTTCCTACTGCTCCGGCTACCATCATTTCTAATTGTCTATAGCAATTTTCATCATTTAAAAATCGTTCTGATACCCCTAGATTCTCCAATATAGGTTTCATTCCCGAAAATTCCATTAATGTTATGTTTTGATCTCCATTATTTGGTTGATTATATATATCTTCTGCTATTTGACTAATTTCATCTTGTCTTTCATCAGTATTATCTCTTTGTCTTCTAGCTGAATATAAATTTGAACTATCTATTATGTATGGAGTTTGAGAATTCGTTTCTACTAGCTCCCAATATTCATCATACTTAAAATCCAATCCCTGCATATGTTGTGATACAGAATCGCTTTTTTGTTTAAACTCTTCTCCTAATTGGTCATATTCACTTTGTTCTAACTGTTCTACCTTTGATTTTGATGTCTCCCCAATTAATATATCTTGCTCACCAGTTTGATATGTATTTTCATCTAACATTTCTAGCAATTTATTCCCTTCACATAACCACATATTAACCTTACTAATTTTTATTTGATTTTCTTCTGGTTTAGTTAATTTCGTAGAAGTGCTTATTTTTTCGTGAATAGATGCTATACTTACTTGTTCATTTCCAATCTCCCATTGTCCTTTTATTAGATCTGCTAATTTATCTGCATCACTCATAGATTCTATTGTTAAATTTTTATCTTTAATTACTTTGCTTAATTGACTTTTTAGTTCTTCATATGCCACACCACTGTTTATAAAAGCCTCATCTACTCCGGCTTCGCTTAAAACATATTTATACACGTCATCTTCTGACTTACTATCAAAAACAAAATTTTCTAACACAATTTTCCCCTTTCAATTCCCTTAAAATGTTAAATTATAATCTTGAATTTAACAATTATAATAATACACTATGTTTATTTTTTTTTCAATTAGTTTTTTTATTTTTTTATATAAATAACTTGTGATTATTTTAATTCTTTTTTATAATTTTCTCTTTCTTAATTTGAAATTAGCTCTGTATTTCCTATTTTATTTTTATTCTCTCATCAGGAGAGCACCAGAAGCATATGCTACTAGTGCTCTCCTTTCTTGTATTAACTACAATCCCTGCAGGAAGAAGGCAAAACTCATCTGCGACTTCTTCTTGTATCGTTTCCCTGACCCTGAGTCTCTGTTTGTGTCTGGTCTGCATTGGTATCTTTTTTTCTCCGTGGAAGCTTCACAGTCGAAACTCCACCTTTGAAAGATTGATACAGGCTACTACCAGCCACTCCAATCACAACGCCAATGATCAGCGGAATTGCATTTGATGTGATCCAATTCCAAATACCCTGCCAATCAGGACTAGGAATTTTCCCAATCAAATTAAATTCCAGCACCAAATACATCAGCACCATACCTAAGATCAACCAGAAAACTTTACTTTTCAACTTCTTCATACTAACCGCTCCTTTCCAAATGTTAATTGTTTATATGAAGATGAAACCTAGGGGTTATCTTCTTTATTATACCATAGATTTGTCATTTTTTCAAGTTTATGTCTACTCCCCTAGTTGGTGTCATAACTACAAAATACACCTTAAATATTAGATCTTTTCCAATATTTAAGGTGTATTCCTTTCTTATTTCAGTTTTCCTATTTAAATAATTCTTTTATACTATCTTCCATCGTTTCCGCTTTGTTTTTGTTGTTGTTTTGCTTGCTTCCATGTATCAAAAATTCGATCTTGTGCTTTTGCTTTTACTTGTAAACCAGATTTGAATTTTCTTTGATCTCTCTCTATATTTTTTAATACATCTACACGATCAATTTTACTACTTCTTCTTTGTTTTTTTGCAAGCATCGCTTGTTCTATTTTTTCTCTTCCCTTAAAGAAACTTCTTGGGTTAGCAAAACGGAATGCCATTCTCTGTCTCCATTTTGCAAATCCACTAATTTCTTTTTGTCCTTCTTTTACTTTGTATGGAGTTGTTTCCATTAAAGATACAACAGAATCAGCTTCTTCCCTTTTTTCCTTCTCTAATTCTGATTTTTCTTTTAAGGCTTCATCCATTGCCATTTCCATTACAGCAATATCTTGTTCCAATTTTGGAATAAATCTCTTTAACTCTGTATCAGATGGAATTGGTCCTACCATCCCTGAAAAATATCTATTTTGAATATTTGCATCTTTCATTTCTATCTTTCTAGTAGATGTGTTTTCCTCTGCCACTTTTATTGTTTTTCCTAATTTTGCAGCAACTTTTCCAGCAAGCGCTGCACCTGCTGCATCTCTCTTAGGATTAAATGCATCACGTCTTAAACGAGCCACAAAATCTTTTGCAGATTCTCCTGATCCTTGTTTTTTTGTTCCGTCATCTTCGTACTCTTTATATGCTTTTGGATCAGAATCCATAATAATATCTCTTTGGTCATAGTAATGTCCTTTTACTTTATTTTCTAATTCTGCTTTTTCTGATTTTAATTCTTCTTTTTCTTCATCCGATTTCGCTGGATCTGCAAGTTCTGTTGCAATCGATGCAAGTCTAGCATTTGCTCTTGTGATTTTTCCATCTAATTCAAGCAATTTTCGATCAATCTCTTGTGTTTTTTTGAATTCTTCGATTTCTGCTTTCATGCCATCTCTTAAATCCATTATCGGATTCATATTGGTTTTAATCTCATTTTGTTTTGCTTCTATTTTTCTGTCATACTCTGCTATATTTCTATTGTGATATGTTTTTTCTAATTCTCCAGAGCGCTCTGCTTTTATAATTTCTGAATATACATTATCAATTATTGTTACTTTGCTATCTCTACTTGCTTTTAATAAATCTCTTGCTTTTGTAAAAGTATCTACTTCAGATGGCTCTAAAGGCTCATCTTCGTTGTATTCTCTACTCTTAATAATTGTATCCATTTGTGAAATTGCATCATCATATAAATCTAGAATATCATCTAAAACCAACTCATTACCATTAATTGTAATGTTTTGTAAATTATTTGTAATTCTTCTTAATAAACCTTTTACATCATTATCACTTAAAGCAACTGTTGTGTCTGTTCTTGACAATAAACTATCTCTAATATCATTTACAAGATTATCTACTCTTTGTCCTACTCTACGCAATTGTTCATTTCCTGATCTTAAATCCATATTCCTCTATCCCCTTTCTTAGGTTATAGATTGACACCTACCTTCCTCTTCTTTTAATTTAATGATTTTTCTACTGCCTCTATAATTAATAACTTTTTTTGTATTTCTAATGTTAATTTTGTATATTCTGCAAGTTCCTTCGTTGAAGCTTTCTTTAAATCTTCTTCCGAAATATTATTGTTGATTTCATCTAATTGTCTTATAATTTCTTCTTTTTGTCTCATTAACTCTTTTAAATTTTCGTTCATAGATCTTTCATCTTAATTTTTAAAATTAAGATATCCTCCTTTCATTTTATCTTATGTTAACCTATCTTTTTTTACATCACTATTATAATTTTACTATATTTTCCTATAAAAATCAACAAAAAAACAAAAATTTATATATTCTTCTCCTTTTTTAGTTATATATTAAATTTAATAGAATTTTTGAAAGACATCCCATGCTTTTTTTGAATTTTACCTATATAACTTAGATCATATGCAAAAATAAAAGAATGTTTAATCCTATTGTAATAAACATTCTTTTATTTCTTTTATTCTATTTTTATTTCTTTTAATTTTTTCATTGCTCTATCTGCTAGTGCCTCATATCTCATTTTCTTATCTCTAATTTTTTCTGAAAGTTCTGGTAATATTCCAAAATTTGCATTCATAGGCTGAAATTTGTCATTTTCTGTCACAATATATTTCGTAATTGCCCCACTCATTGTTTCTTTTGGAATCTCTATTTTTTCTTTTCCCTGTAATATATTGGCAGCATTTATTCCTGCAATTAATCCTGACATAATAGATTCTACATATCCTTCTACTCCAGTAATTTGTCCCGCAAAGAATATGTGAGGGTTTGTTCTTAGCTGATAACTTTCATTTAATAGCTTAGTAGAGTTGATATAAGTATTTCGGTGCATTACCCCATATTTTACGAACTCTGCTTTTTCAAGTCCAGGAATAAGAGAAAACACTCTTTTTTGTTCTCCAAATTTTAAATTTGTTTGAAACCCTACTAAATTATATAGTGTTCCTTCTTTATTGTCCTGTCTTAATTGTACAATTGCATATGGTCTTTTTCCTGTTCTTGGATCCGTAAATCCCACTGGCTTTAAAGGTCCAAATCTTAATGTATCTTTTCCTCTTTTTGCCATCACTTCCACTGGCATACAGCCTTCAAAAATTTCTCTTTTTTCAAATTCATGTAGTTCTACCACTTCTGCACCTATTAATTCTTGATAAAATTGTTCATATTCTTCTTGGTTCATTGGAAGATTAATATAACTTGCTTCTCCCTTTCCATATCGATCACCAATAAACGCAATTTCAAAATTAACACTTTCTTTTGTGACAATAGGCGCTGCTGCATCATAAAAGAAAAGCTTATCTTGTCCCGTTAAGTCTCCTATCTTATTTGCCAAAAGATCTGCAGTTAATGGGCCTGTCGCAACAATAATAATATCATCTTCTTGAAATTCGTTAAAATCTGTGATTTCTTTATGGCTCACTTCAATATTTTGATTTTCTCTTATTGCATTTGTTACTTCTTCTGAAAATTTTTCTCTATCCACCGCTAAGGCTTGCCCTGCTGGCACCTTTGTTTGATCAGCAATTTTTATTAGAAGAGAATCCATTTGTCTAAGTTCTTCTTTTAAAAGTCCACATGCATTTGTATGCAAGTTCGATTTAAAAGAATTACTGCAAACAATCTCTGCTAAATTTTCATTCGAATGTGCTGAAGAATATTTCTTCGGTTTCATTTCATATAATTTTACTTTTATTCCTCTTTTTGCGACTTGATAAGCAGCTTCAGATCCGGCTAAACCTCCACCTATAATATGAATTATTTTTTCCATCTTTTCTCCATTCCTATTTTCTCTTCGAATTATCAATCTACACGATTGTTTATGGTATATCATTTTTATTCAAATAAGCTCATGATTTCATCTTTACTTAATTGGCTAATAAAGGTAGTTTCTGTACCAATCATTTGATCAATTAATTTTTCTTTTTTCTCCTGTAATTCATAAATCTTTTCTTCAATCGAATTCTTCGTAATTAACTTATATACTTGCACATTATTTTTTTGCCCAATTCGATAAGCTCTATCTGTTGCTTGATTTTCTGCCGACATATTCCACCAAGGATCATAGTGAATTACCATATCCGCACCAATCAAATTTAACCCTGTTCCTCCTGCCTTTAATGATATTAAAAATACTTTTACTTCTTCATTTTTATTAAAATCATCTACTAAGCCAATTCTTTCTTCTACTTTTGTTTGCCCCGTCAATTTATAATATTTTATATTCTCCTTCTTTAAATGCCCTTCAATAATTTTAAACATTGAAGTATATCCAGAGAAAATTAAAATCTTATGTCCTCCTTCTACTGCATCTTTTACCAATTCGATACATTGTGTTAATTTACTACTTCCACTTTGATAATTTTCGATAAATAAAGAAGGATGACAACAAATTTGTCTTAATCTTGTAAGAAGAGCTAATATCTTTATTTGGGATTTTTCGAATCCTTGCTGTTTTATTTCTTTCATTGCCTCTGTCCTTGCTTGAGATAAATAAGACATATAAATCTTTTGTTGCTCTTCTTCCATTTCATTATTTAAAATAGTAACACTTTTTTCTGGTAACTCTTTTAATACTTCTTTCTTTATTCTTCTTAAAATGAAAGGTTCAATCATCATCTTTAATTTCTTACTTGCTTCTTCATCGTTATCTCTCATAATTGGGATTTCATAAATCTGTTTGAACTTTTTATAAGTAAACAAATAACCTGACATAATATAATCAAAAATGGACCAAAGTTCTGCTAATGAATTTTCAATTGGCGTTCCTGTAAGGGCAAATTTGGTATGGGCATAAATTCTTTTTAATGCTTTTGCATTTTGTGTATGACTATTTTTTATATATTGTGCCTCATCCGCAATTTGATAATAAAAGTGAATATCATTTTCTTCATAAAAATCGATATCTCTTTTTAGTAAATCATAGGAAGTAACAATAAGATCATAATTTGAAATTTGTTTTATTTTCTCTTTTCTTTCTTCTATATTTCCTCCCATAACTAAAACTTTTATCTCTGGTGCAAATTTTTCTATCTCACTTTTCCAGTTTAATGCAAGTGAACTTGGTGTTACAACTAAAGAAGGAATCGGATTTGGAGTATTTTCCAGATAATCCAAAAGCAAAGCCAATACTTGTACTGTTTTTCCAAGTCCCATATCATCTGCTAAAATTCCACCTAATTGATATTGATTTAATACTTTTAGCCATCGATATCCAATTTTTTGGTAATAACGCAATTGACATTTTAAACCTTTTGGAACATAATCTGTATTTTCGATTTCCTTATCATGGATTTGATTTACTAAATCTTTATACTCTTGGTTTTTTTGTATTTCAATATGTTTTAAGTTTTCTAATATTTTATTTAAATATAAAGTTCGATAAAGTGGTACCTTAATTTTACCTCGTTCCAAATCTTTATAATCTACTTCCATTCCATATTCTAAACTATTTAGAAATTGAATATCTTCATTTTGTTCTAAATCAATAAAACTTCCATCTTTTAACCTATGGTATTTTTTTCGAATATTGTATTTCGCTAAAATCTCTTTTAACTCTGTTCGATCAAATTCTAAACCTGTTAAATCAATATCTAACAAATTGTTTTCGATCTTGACTCCTATCGTTCCTAATTTAGGCTGTCTAATCTCTTTCGTTTTAAAGTTGTCTGTTACTAAAACCTCAAATCTCTTCATGTATTCTTCGATATCTTCGGATAAAAAGTGGTAAATTGAATCATCACTAACTAGTATAAATCTTAAATTTGCAGAATCTAATAAAAATCCCGTTTTTCGAAATAGATTTAAACATTCTGTTTCTTGCACTACATTTCTTGCAATTTTATGTTCTTTTTCAATATCAATTGGATTGAATTCATAATCCCCATAGCAAAATTTAACATCTGCAATAATATAATTATTTTTATCATAATCTAAATAAACTTTTACCCTTAATTCTTTTGGTATATATTTTTCCCTGACCTCTGGCAAAATATTTTCAATAATAATACTTTCTTTTAACTTTGGTACGATTAAAGAAAAGAAATCTGGTAATTCCTTTTTACTAAATTTAATTGTTTGCACAAAATTTTTACGAAAAATTTCTAATAATTTAAAAGTGGTATGTTTAAATTCTTTTTCACATCGATATAGCATGTCATCTAATAAAAAATAAATATATTCTTTTCCTTCTAATAAACTATAATCCTTTTCTTGTATACTTGGTGCAAAAATAAATTCTTCACTATTAATTTGTTCTAATTTAAAAGTAATATTTGGCTCAGCTGGAATTAATTTTATTTTATTTTCTTCCGAATTCCCATGCATTGCAATTGTTTTGCCTTTCATAATTTCAAAAAATTCATCCAAACCAGTATTACTAAGAAGAACAAAATTATCATTTAAAACTTTTCCATAATATCGATATCCTGTATTTCCACTACTATTTACATATTTTATAATTTCTGCTTGTTTTAAAACAAATTCTAAAAGTTCTTTGCTTTCTGGTACAAAATTGCAAGGATCATGAACAAATTCTAATTTTGTTCCATATCGATATTTTTCTTTTTCTAACATTCTAGTATAAAAATCGGATAGACTCTTTATTTTATACAGCTTTTCCTCTCCTATTTTTAATTCTAATTTCATTTCTTTACTATATTGGTCATACCATATTTCTGGAAAAATCTTTACTTTATGTGTTGCTGTCATTTCCTCTTTTGTTTCATAAGTTTCTACTTCTTCTTGATAAAAAGCATGAATCATCTGTTTAAAATTACGATAATTTCCTTTTCCTATTTGCTTTGGTTGCAAATCTACTGTTTTTTTTGTATATAGACCTTCATAAATTGGATTATTCACAAATTCAATCATGACTGCTAAAATATGTTTACAAGTACAATAATTTTGGTGATTATCCAAACAAGTACATTCGATATTCTCGATTTTTGATTTTTTAACTGAAATGGTAATATGATGTTCTTCCTTTGTTTCTTCTACTTTACCATCTAAATCAAAATTATTCTTATCTTCATATGACACTTTTGTTATAGTAACATTTTTTTCTTCTACTAGTTTCATTGCTCCTTGATATCTAGTATCTCCTGCTACTTCATATAATTCACTTAGAATCTCTTTGTTTACTATCATTTCATACCCCTACTTATAAATTTCAATTTACAATTATACCTTATTTAGTCAAAATAAACAAGAGTGGGATTCAAAAAAAGAAAGGTAATAGATAAATTTAGATTATCTATTACCTTCTTATCATTTTACTTATTTCATTCTAAGAATTAGATTTCTTTTTGGAAGCAGAAGTTTTCTTACTTTGCGTTTTTTTAGTACTTGCTTTTTTCCTTGTTGTTTTTTTCCTTGTTGTTTTTTTCTTTGCTTTTTCTTCTTCTACTGTTTCTTCTTTGGTTGGATCCCATTTTTCTCCTTTTTTTGGTTTATTCCAAGAAATATAATCACAAGAAGAAGGATTATTTTCACAAATATAATAATTTCTTTTTCTTTTTGTTTTTCTTACTTGAACTTTTGCACCACATTTTGGACATGGTACATCAATTGTTTCTACAAAAGGTTTTGCATTTTTGCATTCTGGATAACCTGGACATGCTAAAAATTTTCCATATCTTCCATATTTTATTACCATCATTCTTCCGCATTTCTCACAAGGTACATCCGATACTTCTTCTACTAATTCTACATGTTCTAGTTCCTTTTCTACCTTTTCTACTTCTTTTTCAAATGGATCATAAAATTCCTTAATCATTTCTTTCCATTTTTCTTTTCCTTCTGCAATTTGATCAAATTCATCTTCAATCTTTGCAGTAAATTCTACATTAATAACATCTCCAAAATTTTCTGTTAATAACTTATTTACAATTTTTCCTAATTCTGTTGGAACTAATTGTTTTTGATTTTTTTCAATATATCTTCTTTCTAGAATAGTAGTAATTGTTGGAGAATAGGTACTTGGTCTTCCAATCCCTTTCTCTTCTAAAGCCTTTACTAAACTTGCCTCTGTATATCTTGGAGGTGGTTCTGTAAAACTTTGTTTTGGATCTAGTTTTTGTTTTATTACTTCTTGGTTTATCTCTAATTCTGGAATCTGTGTATTATCTTCTTCTTGATTCTCTTCTGTTGTCTCTACATATAGTGTCATAAATCCTTTAAATTTTAATACTTGTCCATTTGCTTTAAATTCATACTTATTTGCCTTTACCGTTACTGCCATTGTATCATAAATTGCCGACGCCATTTGACTTGCCATGAATCTTTGATAAATTAATCGATATAATTTATATTGATCTGGTGTTAAAGAGCTTTTAATTGATTCTGGCTCTAAATCCGCATAAGTAGGTCTAATTCCTTCATGGGCATCTTGTGAATCCGCTTTCGTTTTGTAATAACGATTTTCATAATAGTCTTCACCATAGTGATTTACAATATGCTCTCTTGCAGCTTTTCTTGCCTCTTCTGAAATTCTAGTTGAATCTGTTCTCATATAAGTAATAAGTCCAACTGTTCCTTTTTCTTCTATTTTCACACCTTCATATAAGCTTTGCGCTACTGCCATTGTTTTCTTTAACGTAAATCCTAGTTTTCTAGAAGCTTCTTGTTGCATTGTACTTGTCGTAAATGGTGGAGCTGGAGTTCTTTTCTTTTCTCCTTTTTTTATTTCGTCTACAATATATCTTTCATTTTCAATGTCTTTTAAAATATTATCCACTTCTTCTTTTGAATGAATTTCCATTTTTTTATGATTCTTACCAAAAAATTTGGCTTCAAATGTTTTTTTGGACTTTTCATCTAATAAAGTAGCATAAATATTCCAATACTCTTCTGGAATGAAATGCTCGATTTCTTCTTCTCTATCTACAATCAATTTTACAGCTACTGATTGTACTCTTCCTGCTGACAAACCTCTTCTAACCTTTTTCCATAATACAGGACTCATTTTATATCCTACAATTCGGTCAAGCACTCTTCTTGCTTGCTGAGCATCCACTAAATTTTGATCAATCTTTCTTGGCTCCTTAATTGCTTTTTGTACTGCTGTTTTTGTAATCTCATTAAAGGTAACTCTTAAACATTGCTCTTCCCCTATTTCCAAAATATGAGCCAAATGCCATGCGATTGCTTCTCCTTCACGATCAGGGTCAGTTGCCAAATATACTTTTTTTGCTGCTTTTGCATCTTTTTTTAAGCTTTTAATAAGATCTCCTTTTCCTCGGATATTAATATATTCTGGTTCAAAATTATTTTCTACATTTACTCCTAATTTTGACTTTGGTAAGTCCCTAATATGCCCCATAGAGGCTACAACTTTTGTTTTTCCCCCTAAGAACTTTTTTATTGTATTTGCTTTTGCTGGTGACTCTACTATAATTAATTGGTCTGACATGGAGTTCTCCTTTCTTTGTATTATCTTTTGTAATTCTAGACTATATTCCATTTTTTTTCAAGAGTTTTATTTACATTTATCCAATCCTCTAAAATGTAATCTACGGTTATCGGAGTCACCTCATTTTCTTTTAATAAGTTCAAAAAATCATCTACTTTTTCCTCATCATTTGCTACATCATATAAAGTTTTATTTTCTACACAAATTTGCTCATTTCTATATTCTGTTTTTATTACCTCTATTCCATAGTTTTCCCTATAATTTTTTTCCTCTATAATTTTATAATACTCTAACTTAATTGGATACGGAATTCCTGCCTCCTCTAAATTTTCTTTTTTCATAAAAATTCCCCCATAAAAACTTTTCATTTGTGTCCCCCTTTTTTCTCATACTTCTATAATATAAAGATTTTTTCTTCTAAAAACAATTATGATATAGCGCATTATTTTTCCTCATTTTTTCTTTTTCGACAGATATTATCTTTATTTTTAGAAAAAATAGATACTATTAAAAATAGTATCTATTTTCATATCTCTTATGTAGAATTATATGTATTTCTTTATTTCTGCATAAATCCTATCTTCCACATTTGGAATAGAAATTTTTTTTGCGTTTTCTCCCATTTGTTTTAATTTTTGAGAATCGGACATCATACTTTTGATTAATTCATTTAATGTTTTCTCTGATAACTCTTGATCTTTCACTATTTTTGCTGCACCTTGTTTTTCTAAAACCTTTGCATTATATTCTTGATGGTTTTCTGCGGCCGTAGGTAATGGAATAAAAATCGCTGGTTTCCCTGCAATCGAAATCTCTGTTATCGTCATCGCACCGCTTCTACAAAGCACTAAATCAGAAATTTGCATTGCTTGTTCCATATCATAAATATACGGAAAAATTTTCACTTTTTCAATTTCATCTATCTTTATTTTCTCTTTTTTCAATTCTTTTGCAATAATATCATACTGTTTTTGTCCAACCGCCCACATAATTTGATAATTCGTGTTACTCTTCTTTTTTATAATTTCTAGCATTGTATCATTAATTGATTTGGCCCCTTGGCTTCCACCAAATACTAATAATATAGGCTCATTTCCAGAAAAACCGAAAGATGCTTTTTCCTTCTTTCTTTCCGTTTCTGATATTCTCTTTCCCTTAAATTTTGTTGGTGTTCCTGTTAAAACAACATGTTTTGCCTTTGGCAACCTCGCTCTTGCTTCCTCAAATCCAATTAAAATAGTATTTACTTTTTTTGATAGCAATTTTACTGTCATTCCTGGAAAGGCATTACTTTCGTGCAAAATAGTAGGAATTTTTCTTTTGATTGCAGCTAAAAAAATTGGACCACATACATACCCTCCAGTTCCTATTACTAGATCTGGCTTTTCTTGCTTAATTAACTTTTTTGCTTCTCCATATCCTTTCATTGTTTTAATTATTTTTTTAATGTTTTGCATATTAATTCTTCTACTAATCCCATATGCCTCAATCGTTTTTAATTCATATCCTGCTCTAGGTACTAAATCGTTCTCTAATCCATGCTTTGTTCCCACAAAAACAATATTGGCATTATTTCTTTCTTGTTTTATTTTATTTGCAATTGCAATTCCAGGATTAATATGTCCACCTGTCCCTGCTGCAGCGATTAATATTTTCATATCTCTTTTCTTATGATAATAGTATCATATTCTCCTTTCTTCTATATTTTTCTCATTAGATAAGAAAAGTGGCTTCGCCACGTGTACAGATTGCTTCGCAATCGCACAGACTAATGTAACTTAACCTTGTTACTCCAGAAATTTCTGACGAAATTTCCTACGTAATAAAAAAGGGAATCAATTGCTCATTTTTCTGCTCTTGATTCTCCTTACTTTCATTTATACTTTTGATCCCGCTCTTGATATATTGAGCAATACTCCGAACGCAACACAGTAAAATAATTAGCGATGTTCCACCATAGCTAAAGAATGGAAGTGGCATACCAGTAACTGGCATAGAAGATGTTACAACTGCAATATTAATAATTGCTTGAAATCCTATTAAAGCTGTAATACCAATCGCTACTAAACTTCCAAACATATCTGGTGCCTTCATAGCAATTAAAATTCCTCTCCAAATAAAAATTGCAAACAACGCAATGACAATTAAACATCCAATAAATCCTAATTCTTCTGCTAATACTGCAAAAATAAAATCATTATGTGGTTCTGATATGTATAAATATTTTTGTTTACTTTCTCCGAAGTCCTACACCAAAAAGACCACCCGAACCAATCGCATATAAACTTTGGATAATTTGCCATCCATCTCCTTGCTTATCTGCCCAAGGGTTTAAAAAGGAAGTAATTCTAGCAATTCGAAATGCTCCTTTTTGTGTAAATTTAGCAAGTGCATATAATCCGAGCAGCTCCTACTCCTACACCTACTGTTCCTACTGTTAAAAAATATGTTAGTTTACATCCTGCGATGATCATCATAACAGATACAATAAGAATCATAACAACAGAAGCACTTAAGTGATCTTGAATAAATAACAAAATGAAAATAACAGGGGCTAGAATAAGAAATGGTTTAAAAAAACCGTTTTTTATTCCATTTAATTCTTTCCTATGGTCAGATAAATAACTTGCAAAGAAAATTATCATTCCTATTTTTGCTATTTCTGATGGCTGAAATTGTATTCCTAAGTTAATCCATCTTCTTGCTCCTCCCGCTTCTACTCCCACTTTGGGAATCAGTACCATTAACAGTAATATAATAGATCCTATATAAGCAATTTTGTAAAATTTTTTATAAAATCGATAATCTACTTTAGATAAGAAAAGCATTGCTGCAATTCCTAAAAGTGCAGATCCACTTTGCTTTCTAAAATAGACATAACTGTCATCTCCTGTTTCTGAAAGCGACGAGGGAGAACTGGCTGATAAAACCATAATAAGCCCTAATGCCAATAAAATCATTACTGTAATAAGTAATATAAAATCAAACTGCTTATTCGCAAAATTTGATACTTTTCTTACTTTTTTCGCCATTTCTCTTCTCCTTCTTTAGATTATGTTTATTCCTATCACACAAAAAACTAATGTAATAATACTAAAAATAGAAACTACTTTATTTTCGTTCCAACCGGATAATTCAAAGTGATGATGTAATGGAGCCATTTTAAAAATTCTATTTCCTGTTCTTTTAAAGTAAGCCACTTGAATAATAACAGATACCGTCTCTAAAACAGGTACTAATGCAATTATTAGTAATAATAATGGCATTCTTAAATATAAACTAATGCTTGCAATGACTCCTCCCAAAAGAAGAGAACCCGTATCTCCCATCATTACTTTTGCTGGATGTAAATTAAATAAAAGAAACGCTAAATTACTTCCACATACAATACATCCAAAAATCATAATTTCTTTTATTCCTAATATCATTCCAATTACTGTTAAACATGTAATAATAATAGTCGTAACACTTGTTGATAACCCATCTACACCATCTGTTAAATTCACTGCATTCGTTGTTCCAAGCATAACAAAAATTGCAAATGGTATATATACCCAAATTGGTAATGTAATATATGTTTTTGCAAATGGTATTAATGTTTCTGTTCCTAAGTCTAATACCTGTACCAAATACACTGTATAAAGAACCGATATTATAAGAAGTCCTAACATTTTATACGCTGGTTTTAAACCAATTGTATTTTTTAAAACTAATTTTTTAAAATCGTCTACAAATCCTACAATCCCAAATCCTACAGAGGCAATTAATAATGGTAATAGTTTCTTTGCCGTTTCCATATCTCCTTGTCTGTAAAAATAATAAGCAATTCCTAATGTAATTAATGTAATGCTAACAATCATAATAGTTCCTCCCATAGTAGGAGTTCCTTGTTTCTTTAAATGAGATTGTGGTCCATCTGATCTTTCTATTTGCCCGACTTTTAATTTTCTTAATATTGGTATTATAATTAACGCAATTATGATCGTAACAATAAAGGTTAAACATAATACTGTTATTTGGAAATCCAATCTTATCACCCTTTACCTATCGTTTTCTTATGTTATTTTTCTTCTTCTATAATTTCATTTACAATAATTCTTTCATCAAAAGGATATTTTTTACCATTAATTTCTTGATATGGTTCATGCCCTTTTCCTGCAAGCACTATCATATCAATTTTATTCGCCATTTCTATTGCATGTTTTATGGCTTCTCTACGATCTACAATAACAGTATAATTTCCTTTTGTTTTAATCATTCCTTCTTCTATTTGTTTCACAATTGCTTCAGGATCTTCTGTTCTTGGATTATCGGATGTAATAATTGTGTAATCAGCAATCCTTCCAGACACTTCTCCCATAATTGGTCTTTTCCCAGGATCTCTATCTCCTCCGCATCCAAATACACAGATTACTCTTCCTCTTGTATATGATTTTACCGCAGACAAAATATTTTCTAAACTCTCTGGTGAGTGTGCATAATCAATCATAATCGTCAAATCTTTTTTGTTATTTACTAATTCTGATCTTCCTGGCACTCTTACTTCCAATAATGCCTCTTTAATTTTCTCAGGATCACATCCAAATTTTAAAGCAACTGCAATTGCTGCTAAAGAATTATAAACACTGAATCTTCCTGGAATACATGTTTTTATTCTCTCATTTCTTGTTCCTAATTTCACTTTAAAATCTACATAAGAATTTGTAATGGTAATATCTTTTGCTAATAAATTGCAATAATTATCAATTCCATAAGTTGTAATTTCACAATTTTTCACTAATTTTGGGACTTTTTGTGCATATACATCATCTGCATTTACAAAACCTGTTTTACACATTTCAAACAATTTGCATTTCGATTCAAAATAATCTTGCATATTAGGATGTTCTTTTGCACTAATATGATCTTCCGAAAAATTAGTAAAAATTCCGATATCAAAATCTGTTCCATATACACGATCTAATTTTAAACTTTGTGAAGATACTTCCATTACAACAACATCACATTTTTCATCTACCATTTTTGCAAATAATCTCTGTAATTCTATACTTTCTGGTGTTGTTCTTTCACTATCACCTAAACTCGCACTTCCTATATAATTTTCGATCGTTCCAATTAATCCTACTTTATGACCTTGTTTTTCTAAAATTCCTTTAATCATAAAAGTAGTCGTTGTTTTTCCTTTGGTACCAGTAACACCAATTACCTTTAATCTTTTCGATGGATGATGATAAAAATTACAAGCAGCTTGTGCCATTGCTTTTCTAATATTTGGCACTACAATTAATGTAATATCATTTGACAAATCTAATTCTTTTAAATTTGTCTCTTCATCTACGACAATCCCTTCTGCACCGTTTTGAATCGCATCTTTTATATATTGCGTTCCATCTACATTAAAACCTTTTATTGCGAAAAAAAGATCTCCTTTTTTTATTTTTCTAGAGTCATTGTCGATTGAATTTATTTCAAGGTCTAAGTTTCCTTTTGCTTTTATCCCTTCTATTCCTATTAGTATCTCTTTTAAATTCATACCTTATTTCCTCCGGTCTAAAATTTTCCGTTTACATTATATAACTAAATCTTTTTTTTGTATAGTTTTTTCTTTATTTTTATTCTTTCTGCTATTTTCTTCGTTTTTATTATATAAACTATAACAAAAACTGGTTGTTTTTTATTTTTAATATTATTTGTTTCTATTTCTTTCTTATTATAAAATTTATTTGTTTTCTTATTTATTATCTTATTCTTATTTCTCGCTTTTTATTCTATTTCCACTGTTACTTTATTCCCAGATCGGATCTTTACTTCTGGCTTTGGTACTTGCTCTATAATAACTTTCTCTTTCGTATTGATCTCATTTTCTAATTCATTTTCTACTTCTTGTTTTATTTCTAATTCTAATCCAATTTCTTTTAATTCTTTTTTTGCTTCTTCTACTGTTTTATTACGTAATTCTGGAACAGTTACTTCTTCCTGGGTTTCTTCCTGCTTATCCTTTTTTAATTCTAAATATGGTAGTACTTCTGATAGAATTTGACTTCCCACTGGTGCTGCAACACCACCTCCTTGGTGTCCTCCTTCTCCTGTTGGATTATATAACGTTATTAAAATAACAACTTCAGGATCAGAAATTGGAGCCACTCCTAAAAAAGAAGTAACATATTTATTCGTATTTACCCCATCTTCTGATGTTCCTGTTTTTCCTCCTACTAAATATCCTTTTACTTGGGCATTTTTTCCAGTCCCTTCTCCTACTACTGATTCCATCATACTTAGCACACTATTTGCTGTCTCCTCTGAAATAATTCTTTTTTCTTTTTTCACTTCTATTTCCTGTACCTCGCCCGTTTCTGGATCTTTTATTGCTTTTACTACTCTTGGTTTTACTTGCATTCCTCCGTTTGCAATGCTAGATACGGCTGTTACCATTTGAAGTGGTGTTACCTCAAATCTTTGTCCAAAACTAATAGTTGCAAGTTCTACCGGTCCCACTTTATTTTCTGCTAAAAAGATTCCTTTTGCCTCTCCTGGTAAGTCAATTCCTGTTTTATCTAAAAAGCCAAATTTTTCTAAATAATCATAATATTTCTCTTTTCCTATTTTTTGACCCAAACCAATAAAAACAGGATTGCAAGAATTCATTAATGCCTGCCTTAAACTTTCTGATCCATGTGGTCTATAGTGTCTCCAACATTTAATTCGTACCCCTGCAATCTCTATACTTCCTGTGCAATTAAACTCTCCTTCTTTATCTGTCTCTGTAATTCCTTCCTCCAAAGCAGCTGAAGCTGTAATTGTTTTAAAAGTAGAACCAGGTTCATAGGTATCTGCAATCGCTCGATTTCTCCAAATTGCTTGTAATTGCTTTGTTTGTTCCTTTGAATCCAATGTATCCCATATTGCTTTTAATTCTTCTGTGTTTGGTTCATATGGTGTATTTAAATTATAATCTGGATACGTAGCCATGGCTAGAATATCTCCATTTTTAGGATTCATAATAACAACATTACCTCCATCGGTACATTTATTATCAATGCAAGCATTTTTTAAATACTTTTCTACAATGGATTGTACTGTCATATCAATGGATAGAATTAAATCCTTTCCATCCTTTGCTGGTACATATTCTTCTTTTGCATTTTCTATTTCTCCACCTTTTGCATCCGTTATTTTTTCTATGGTTCCCATACTACCTTTTAATATGTCATCATATTTTGCTTCAATTCCATCCAGTCCTTGATTATCTGCCCCACAAAAACCAATTACTTGCGCTGCTAAACTATTATATGGATAATATCTCTTTGTATCTTCATCGATATTAATTCCTGTTTCTATTTTATTTTCTTCCATCCAAATTCTAAGTTCATTTGTTTTTTCTTTGTCTACTTTTTTTGCAATTGTTTCAATCGAACTTTTCTTTCTTACCTTTTTTAACGTTTTTTCATAATCTAGTTCGAATAACTCAGATAATTTCTGTGCAACGAATTCTTTTTTTTCTTCCTCGATATTCATAGGATTAATACTAACTGTTTCTACACTACTACTGACTGCTAGCATATTTTCTCCAGTTGCATCATAAATAGTCCCCCTTTTGGGGTTTATTTTTCTATTTAAAACTTGTTGTGCATATGCCATTGCTTGTAATTCCCCACCTTGTACAAATTCAATCCAGGCAATTCGAATTAATAAAAGAGTAAATAGCAAAAAAGCTATCATAATCATCCATTTCATTCTTCTTTTACTTGTAAGATTCGTAGATACCACATATATCACCTCTTTATATGTATATCTATTTTTGCCTATTCTATGCCATTGGACAAAATAAGTAACAAAAAAGATAATACCTAAATTCTGGTATTATCCCCATATATTTTTTATTTCTTCTAATATTTTTTGAAACCAATTTTCTCCGCTTTGTTTTGTAACGTCTTCTGTTCCAGGCTCTACAAAATCTTGTTTTGGTAGACTAATATAAACTTTTTGATCATTTGTTAACTTTTGCATACCAAGCTGATCTTTCGCCGCTTGCTCTACGTTTTGCAAATTTGTACTACTTTCAATGTTTACCTGTAATTGCTCATTTTCTTTTTCTACTAAAGCTAGTTCTTCTTTTAAACTTTTTACTTTTGCAAAATTTTCATTAATTAAAGAGTTTCGATAACTTATGACAAATAATACTGCAAATGTTGCTAAAAGTAATAATACTATTCTTTGTCTTCTTTTTCTCTGAAGGTTTTCTTGCTTTTTTTGCTCTTCTTGTTTCTTGATTTGATCATTCTTTTGCACATTTACTTTTTGTCTTTTTTTCTTTTTCGGTTCATATTCTGGTTCTAATTTTCTTGGACTTGTTTCATATTGATATCTTGCCATAAGTATCTCACCTCCTTATTTTCTTTCGAATATTCTCAATTTTGCACTTTTACTTCTTGTATTTTCTTCTTGCTCTTCTTTGGTTGCTATGATTGGTTTTTTATTAACAATCTTTCCGGAAAGACATCGCTCCACAAACACAATACGGTAAATCTTTTGGACAAGTACATCTACCTTCTGCTTCTATATATGCTTGTTTTACTGCTCTATCTTCTAAAGAATGAAAAGTTATGATACATAGTCTTCCTTCCGGTTTTAAACATTGAATTGATTTCTTAACTGTTTCTGTTAATGGTCTAATTTCATCATTTACTTCAATTCGTATTGCTTGAAATGTCCTTTTCGCTGGATGCCCATCCTTTTGCTTTGCTTTTGGAATTGATTTTTCTATGATTTCTACCAATTCTTTTGTCGTTTTTATCGTTTTTCTTTTTCTTTGCTCAATAATATTTCTAACAATATTTTTAGCAAATCTTTCTTCTCCATAATCATATAAAATTTTAATCAGTTTTTCTTCACTATACTCATTGACTACTTGCTTTGCGGTTAGCTCTTGAGATTGATCCATTCTCATATCTAGATCGTTTTCTCCTAAATAACTAAAACCACGATTTCTTTCATCTAATTGATAAGAAGAAACTCCTAAATCAAGTAAAATTCCGTCTACTTTCTCTATTTGATTTGCTTTTAATATTTCTTCTATGTCATCATGATTCCCATGAATATATCTTACATTATGGTACTTTTTTAATCGTTCTCTTGCTGCTTTTAATGCATCTTGATCTCGATCGATTCCGATTAATAATCCATTTTCGGATAGCTTTTCTAGAATTTTTTCACTATGACCAGCACCTCCGAAGTGTTCCATCTACATAAATACCATCTTGTTTTATATTTAATCCTTCGATACATTCTTCTAACAATACTGATCTATGTTTAAATTCCACTTTCGCACCTCGTCGCTATTTTTTTATAAATAGCGCAAACAGTTGGTAGTTAAAACACCCCAACTGTTAGTGCTATTTTTCTTTTATCTTTTGTGCTTTTTTCATCTTTTGTATTCCTTTACTCTACTCTTTTCTTTTGTGTTATTTTGTAATAACAACTTCTTTTGTTTCGTTTTTATTTTATCTTATGTAAAGTTTTTACTTATTATTTTCTTTCGTTTTTATTTCATCTGCTTTTGTAAATTACAATCTTTTGTTTTTTATACTTAAAACTTTTATCTTTTGTGTGCTTTATCTTTTGTATAGCCCTCTTTATTTGTTTCGTACTCGTCTTTTGTACAAACTTTTTTCTTTCGTAATTTAAATTCTTTTGTACTTTTTTTCTTTTTTCTTTTGTAAATTTATATAATCCTTTTTCAAGGTTATATACCAAGCATTGTCATATTTTCTGCTATTGCATCTGCTGAAATATTTTCTTCACTATTATAGGTTGTCCATTTTTCTTTGTTCCAAATTTCAATTCTAGTACCAATTCCTATAATAACAACTTCTTTTTCTAAATTTGCAGCAGTTCTTAGATTACTAGAGATTAAAAATCTTCCTTGTTTATCAATTTCGCATTCCATTGCTCCTGATAAAAAGAATCTTACAAAATCTCTGGCATTTTTATTAGTAAGTGGAAGTGTTTTTAATTTTGTTTCGAAGTTTTCCCATTCGGTTTGTGAAAATCCAAATAAGCACCCATCCAAACCTTTTGTAATAATGAATTTTTCTCCCATGTCTTCTCTTAGTTTGGCCGGCATAATTAATCTTCCTTTTGTGTCTAAGGAGTGCTCGTATTCACCGAATTAACACTTCGTTTCACCTCGATTCATTTTTGTACCACTTTTTACCACTTCTCTCCACTTCGATTAAATTTTAATACAACAATTTATAAAATGCAAGTACTTTTCAGATTTTTTTTATTTTTTTATTTTAATTGAATTCTAATTCATAACTTGTTCATCGTTTTTTTGTCTTCTATTCATTTTTAAAAAATAATTTTTTTGCTTTTTCTCTATTATAAGATTTTGCTCTCAATTTCTTATGAATATCTGCCTATTGGATTTTTTTATTTTGTACGATATAATAAGTATGGTGATGAAATTGAAAATCATAAAAAGAGTTTTATTATTTTTCTTTTTGATTATTTTTTTAGGAGGCTCTACTATCATTGGAATTGGCTACTCCATTTATACAAAAGCGCTAAAAGAAACTCCTTTAACAATGAAAATAGAACAAATTCAATCAGATGAAAATTATACAAAAATAGAAGATTTACCAAAGTACTATAAAGATGCTGTGGTTTCAGTAGAAGATCGTAGATTTTATGATCATGGTGCAATCGATATTCGTTCCATCTTAAGAGCAATTGTGACAAATATAAGAAAAATGGAACTTGCCGAAGGTGGCAGTACAATTACCCAACAGCTTGCTAAAAATTTATATTTTATTGAAGAAAAAGCTGTTTTTCGAAAAGTAGCAGAAATTTTCATGGCTCATTTAATTGAACAAAACTATTCAAAAGATGAAATTTTAGAACTTTATACAAACACTTGTTATTTTGGAGATGGTTATTATGGAATTAAAGAGGCTTCCTTAGGTTATTTGCAAAAGCTTCCTAGTGAAATGAATTTAGACGAGTCTACTCTTCTTGCTGGAGTTCCTAATGCTCCTAGCGCTTATGCTCCAAGTAAAAATCCGGAACTTGCAAGAGAAAGACAAGAACATGTTCTAGAGACTATGGTAACAAATCACTATATTTCTCAAGAAGAAGCAGATCAAATTACTCCATAATTTTTAATGATATTGTTTTTCAAAATACAATTAATATATTTTGTATAAGAAAATCTTTTCAATTTTCTTATACAAAAAAAGGAACACGTAAAGCTTAAACGTGTTCCTTTTTTGTTTTCCTCATCTTCTTTTCTTCCGATTTTGGTATTTTTCTTTCACTTTAAAACAAAATTTACTTTCATTTTTTTGCTAGAAAAGATATTCTTTCTTGCAATCACACTATTCCGCCAATAAACTTGTTTCGAACTTCTGGAAAGGTATTTGACTAAAAAACTCTTGTAAAATTTCATTTTGTGGTGTAATACGCTTTGTAGTTCCATCTTTTAATTCAATCTGATAATAATATCCAACTTCATCTGAATCAAAAATTTCTGAAGTAACCGGTCCTGTTGAATTGGTGTCAAAGTAATAGCTTCTACTTGTTTCTTGTTCTTCTTCATACCCTTCTACATATTCTACTACACCTTTTACTCTAATATTTTTTTCTAAATTATAACTTTCTGTTTTCTTAGATTCATCTGCTGGGTCTATTACTACTTTTCTATTATTGTATACATATACCGTATTATCATAACCTTCATTAAATCCTGTTACTGTTATTTTCATAACCCATCCATCACTTACATCCTGTGTAGTAAATTGATAAATCATATATCCAATTTCTACAATTAAAATAATTGCAAATAAAATAATAATTGGTTTTTTAATTTGTCTTTTCGATTTTAACAATAAAACTCCTACTAAAATCGTTAATAAAAAAATAATTACAATGATCATCTTTTGCACACTCCTATTTCTTTTTTTCGATTATAAAAGTATCTTTTTATGTAAGAACTTCTATAAATTTTGACGTATTTTTGAATTCAATTGCTAACATTTTTAATTGAATTTCGAACTTCTAAATTATCATTATGATTATACCATAAGAAATTATTTTTTGTTATTTTTTTTATATTTTTTTTAATATCTTAAAAATTATTACCATTTATCGTTTTGAAAATAGGTTTGATATATACACTCTTTAAACCATCTATGAATGGTAATAAAATAATGATGAAAAAGTAAGTTTCGAATCCTTTACTATTTTTTTCTCATACGATATAATGATAAAAATTTTTTTATTGGGGATGTGATAAGTTGTGATAAAGTTAGTAGCTAGTGATTTAGATGGAACTCTTTTCGATTCAAATCATTTCATTTCTCAAAAAAATTTAAATGCTATTTCCGACTTAAATCATTCTCAACTTAATTTTGCCATTTGCACAGGAAAAACCTATTCTATGATTAAGCATACCTGTGATAAATTAAATGCTTCCTATGGAATTTTTGGCAATGGTAATCAAATCGTCGATTTAAAATCCGGCACTGAGATTTATAAAAAATTATTAGATGATCAAGATGCTTTATTTTGTATTCAATTTGCTAAAAAAGAACATCTTCATATCCATCTGTATACAGAAAATGAAGTCATTTCAGAAAGTCTACAATACTTAGATCTTCGAAATTATAAATTACATCGTTCTTCTAATTCAGAACTTTCTTTTAAAATTGTGGATTCTGTTGAAGATTATATTTCTCAAAATCAACCTCATATTTTCAAATTAGTTATTTCCAAACAAGGTAATTTAAACTCTTTAAAAGAGGTATTATCTTCTAATTCAAATCTTAATATCCAACTTGTGCGAAAATATGATAAATATAAAGATTTTGTCATTAATAAAGAATATGAATATCTAGACATTATGCCGAAAGGAATTAATAAAAATCATGCTCTAACTATTCTAGAGAACTATTTAAACATTACGAAAGATGAGGTTATGGCAATTGGTGATAATCTGAATGATATTGAAATGATACAAAATTCTGGAATTGGAATTGCTGTTGCAAATGCATATGAGGAAGTAAAAAAGGTAGCAGATTATACTACCTCTGTTTCTGCCCATCACGGTGGATTCGCTGAAGCTGTTTATAAATTTATTCCTTTTAAATAATTTTTTCTTTCGAAATAGAAAGTGGGAATCGGTTCTCTTTTATGTTCTGATTTCCTATATTTTTCTTCTATTTTTTTCATAGCATCTGGATCTGTTTTTCCAGAATTAATATATTCTGTAATTTGTTTATAGGTAACTCCTAGCTTTTCTTCATCTGTTTTCTCTCCTAATCCATCATTTGGTGCCTTGTGGATAACCTCTGATGGAATTCCTAACATTTCCCCAATCTTTACAACTTCTTCCACTGTAAAATTAGCAATTGGATTTAAATCTGAGCTACTATCTCCCCATTTCGTAGTATAACCCACCATAATCTCACATAAGTTTCCAGTCCCCATTACTAAATAATTTAATGTTTGAGCAATTGCATATAAAGTTGTCATTCTCAATCTAGGTTTTATATTAATTTTACTTTCTTCTGTTAATTCTTCTTCTCTATTTAATTCTTTTTCCAAAGAATCATATGTCTCACTTAAGTCTATTTCCATTGTCTTTATTTTTAAACTTTCTGCTACCTTTATTGCATCCATTCTATCTTGGTAATTCGAATGGCATGGCATAATAACTGCCAATACCCTGTCACTTCCTAAAGCATTTTTTGCAAGCCCTAATACAGCTGCGCTATCTTTTCCTCCACTATCTCCGATTACTACCCCTTTTGCTCCTGTTTCTTCTACTTTTTTTCTAATCCATTGAATTGATTCTTGCATCTTTTTTCGTAACTCTTCCTCTTTCATCCCTTATTGCTCCTTTTTAAGAAATAATTTATTTTCTCTAATATATTGTTCTACTTCATTTGGTAATAAATATTTAATACTTTTCCCTCTTCGAACTAAATCCCTTACTAAACTAGAACTTAAATTTAATCGAATCGGCTGTTCTACCTTTGTAAATGAATTTTTATATTGTTCTAAAAACGGATCTTGCTTTATTATTTCTTCCATATGATCCTGATCTCTCTCTAATACAAAAATACGATACTCATTTACTAAACTTTCTGCCTCTTTCCACGTAGATAACTCTTTTAAGTTATCGGTTCCTATCATAAAACAAATTTTATACATTGGATATTCTTTTTGAAACATTCTTAATGTTTCAATTGTATATAACGGTCTTACTTGCTTTAGCTCAATATCAGATACAAAAAAATGGCTATTTTTATCACATACCATTTTTAACATTTCAAATCGATATTGATTTGGTAATAGATCTCGTTTATGATATTTACTATTTACTGGCACAAAAATTATTTTTTCAACATCTTTATATTCATCAATCATTTGCTCTGCTAATAAAAAGTGTGAATTTAACGGAGGATTGAATGATCCTCCAAATATAACAATTTTATTTTCTTCCATGAATATCCCTCTCTTTTACTATTCTATAAGAAAAGTGGCTTCGCCACATGTACAGATTACTTCGTAATCGCACAGACTAAGGTAACTTAACCTTGTTGCTCCAGAAATTTCTTTCGAAATTTCCTATGCAATAAAAAAAGCGAAATTCCTTTAAAGTGACTGTCAAAAACGTACACTTCTAGAAAAATCGCTTTTTATAATTTACTCCTCTTCCTTTTCTTCGTTTTTTACAAATACAGTACTTGTTGGATATGCAATTTTTACATTTTCATGTTCTAATATTTCCATAATATTTCCATTAATTTTTTCCTTTGCATTTAAGTAGGTATCGTAATCCACAGAATTTGTAAAAACATAAATCATAATATTAATTCCGTCTGGCTTGATCGTATCAAATTTTACATAAGTATCTTCATTTATTACATTTGGATGATTAATTAGCATAAAGTATATTTTACTTGTTACTCTTTTTACCACTTCCATTGGAGTATCTAGATCTAATTTTATGTCTAATTTATATTTTCTTTTTTCCATCTTACTCCAATTGATGATTGATTCATTCGAAAGTACTCCATTTGGAATATTAACTAATGAATTATCCCATGTACGAATACGTGTGCTACGAAATGTAATATCTTCTACAATTCCTTCAAAACTTGCTGTTTGCACCCAATCTCCTACCACAAATGGCTTATCTACAATTAGCATAAATCCACCAAATAAGTTTTTTGCCGTATCTTGTGCTGCTAGTGTTATAATAACACCTCCAACTCCAAATCCAGCTAAAATACCATTAATATTAAATCCTAACCTCATGATTACTAACAAAACAGCTACAATGTATATAATTACTCGTATTAATTTATAAAAAAAGCTTAATCGATTATCATCCACATCCATTTTTAATTTTGCTTGAATTTTCTTTAATGTTTCAGAATCGGTTGTAAACATATTTCCAAAACCATTTGCAACTAATAAAATCACTATACTTTGAAAGATTTTATCAATCCACCCTACTACAACTTCTGGAAAACTTAATACTTTTGTTGCTAAATAAACTCCAAGCACTGTAAAAAAGATTTTTAATGGCCTATAAAAAGCTTTTTCTTTTATCTTCTCTTTCTCTTTTATTTTAATTTTAAATATCTTTACAATAATATAGGCTAGCGTTGAACTAATTAAATAAAAAAATATAACAATACCAATTGCAATTAAAAAATTTATAATCTGTTTTAAATCGATATTTTTTATCCATTCTAGTATTTGGTTCATTTGGTCCATATTTTCTTCTCCTTATTTTATTTTATAAGAAACTTAGGCCTTGTTGCTCCAGAAATTTATATCGAAGTTTCCTATATAATAAGAATTATATCATATTATTCCAAATAACAATATCTCTTTCAAAGTTTTTTTTAATTGCTTCTAAATTTACTTTTTATCAATATGAAACGGAAAAGGAAGAGCTAGTTTAAGCTCTTCCTTTCTGACAGACAAAAGATAAAATTTCACTATTAAATTTTTAACGCAATTACACCACAAGGTGCTAATTTATCTTTTGTACTGTTATTGATATTATATACTACTTCTGCTTCTTTATATCTTTCCGGTACAGTAAGCGTTACCTCATGATCCGTTCGATTCGCGGCAAACCAAATTCCTTCTACGTCGTCTTCATCAAACCTCTCAAATGCAAAATATTCTGGCGTTATTTGATAGTTATCCGTTTCCGCTTGTTTCAAAAAAGGATATTTCTCACGAATCATACCGAACTCTTGGAAGAAAGAAATCAATTCCTGCTCTTCTTCCACCTTATCCCATGGAAAAGATCCTCGGTTGACTAAATTTCCTAATCCTTCTTGGCCAACTTCATCTCCTAAAAAAATGCAAAAGTTTCCTGGAAGGAAAGCCAGTGTTGCAACATAAGGCTTTAACTTCATCTTTGCAGCTTCTCTCTCTTCTTGCGTAAGCTTATGTCTTTTTACCTCATCGCTTATATTGCTATACGGTAAATCCCATCCCCACTCTTTATCTTGTACAAAATCATCACAACCAAACAATTCGATTAATCTTGACATATCATGAGTGGAAGTGAAATTCATCAAAGAATGAAGTGTCTCACTTGGATATTCTGTTAGAACTTGTTTTAAACAATCTTCTAGCTTCGGTATATCATTATATTTAAAATAACGAAAAACACCATCTACTAAAAAATAATTCATAACAGAATGCATTGTAAAACCATTACCAACATAAGATCTTCCTTGACGCATTGGGTTTTTCCAAACCTCTCCCATTAAGAAGAAATCTTCCTTGTTTCGTGCACATGCTCCATTAATTCCTTCTATGAAAGGATCGGTTAACTCATCTGCGACATCCAATCTTAGACCATCAATTCCCCATGAGAACATTTCATCAATCGTTCCTTCTGGTCCATAAATATATTGTTGCCATTCTTCAGAATTACCATCACATTCTGGAGTATTTAAGTGACCCCACCAAAAGCAATATTCTCCTTTTTCATTTTTCTTGTAAAATGCATAATATGGAGATTCTTTACTCTGATAAGCTCCAACTTCTTCGAAAGTACCATATTGGTTGAAATATTTACTATCATTTCCCGTATGATTAAACACTCCATCCAAAATAATGTGAATTCCTCTTTTATGTGCTTCTTTACAAAGATGTCTCATATCCTCTTTTGTTCCCTTATAGGGATCGATTTCTCTATAATCGCTGGTATCATACCCATGGTTAGACTGAGCAAAATTAATTGGATTCAAATACAATAGTGTGATACCTAAAGATTGAATATAATCCAATTTTTGTTCCAATCCTTTTAAATTTCCCAAATAAAAATCTACATTCCAAAATCCATCTTTATTTGGTCCAAGTACTGGCGGTTCATTCCAGCTTTCGTGGATGGTACGGTGACTCATTTTTTCTGGTAGCTTCGCATCCTGTTTTCTTCTGTGTTCTCCTTTTTCTGCCTCTCTTTCACTATCCCAAAATCGGTCAACTATAATTTGCCCCATGATAACTCCTTTTGCATAATCCGGAGCCTTTAAGCATGGAGTAATATCCCAACATTCTCTTTGAGATATTTGATTTGGTCCTGTCCTTTTATTCTTTTTATAATAAAAGAACTGGCCATTTGCTTCATAGGAAAAGTAGATATAATAGGTCTGTCTTTTTTGTAGAGTGATATTGGTTTTAAAATATGCAAATGTATCATCTTTCTCTAGATAATCCATTTTTTGCACTCTTCTTACCCCTCCTTGTTTATCTCCCAGTGAAATTTTTACTCTTTCGATCCATCCAAATCGCATTGCAATCTGAAGGATAACCACGTACTCTATTTCAAATTCGTTTTCTCTTACTTGTTCCATTTTAAATCGTATGTCTTTTTTTCCGTGTTCTATCATATTGATCTCCTTTCTTAATTAAAAAAGAATTCTTCCCTTCAAAAACACCACTTTTCCTAGTTTATACTTTATTATGAATTTTTTCATTTGTCAATGCGTTCTTTATGCCAAAAAACGATATAAAACTAAAAGAATTACTCTCTAAGTTTTATATCGTCCTTTTACTTATTTATTTTTTGTTTCTTATTTTAATGCTTTTTTTGCTAATTCAAATCTTTTCTCTATCTTTTCTTTTCCTAATATTTGCATAATCTCATACATATCTGGAGTATTCGTTCTTCCCGTTAGCGCCACACGAAGTACTGTACTTACATCTCCCACATGTCCTGGATAAGCATCTGGATTTGCTTTATATTCTTTCACTTCTTTTGCATACCCTAAACTTCCTGCCAATTCTTTGATTCGATCAAACCAAGTTTGTTTATCATCTTCTGGATGATAATATTCTTTCATATAGGCATCCAAAATTTCTTTTACCTTATCTGAAGTAGAAATTGTTTGATAAGGATACTCATGTTTTTTGGCTTCGAAAAGAGATTCATACATATATTCTGTTTCTTGCAAAACATCAGACCATTTTGCAATATCTTTACGAGGTTTTTTATTTCCTCTTTCAATATTAAATACACGTATACTATATTCTTTGTTTTCTTCCAATAATTTTCTAAGTGTTTCATCATATTTACATGCCCATTGATAGCTTTCCTCATATACTTTTTCTGCTGTATATTTTGAGATAATCGTTTTTGATATATCTAAGATTTTTACCATATCAAATAAAGCTCCACTTACACTCATCTTGTTTATTTGAAGATCAAATTCATCTACTGATTTATCTGGATTTGCTCTTCTCCAACTTTCAAAGTTTGAATTTGCAATATTATATAAATATTCAACAACTGCCTCTTTTGGAATTCCCAATTCAGTGTAATAACTAACTGCTGCTTCTGGATCTTTACGTTTGCTTAACTTTCTTTTATTTCCACCATCTTCTTTCATAATTGGTGCAATATGAGCATATTTAGGGGCTTTAAAACCTAACATAGAAAATAATTGTAAGTGTAAAGGTATGGAGGATAACCATTCATCTCCACGAATAACTAATGTTGTTTTCATTAAATGATCATCTACTGCATGAGCAAAGTGATAAGTTGGAAGTCCATCTGCTTTAATAATAACAATATCTTGATCATTTTCTGGAAAATCCACATTTCCCTTAATTACATCATGATGTTTTATTTTTCGATCTTCTCTTCCTGGTGATTTTAAACGAACAATATATGGTTTTCCTTCTTTTATTTTTTGTACCATTTCTTCAACAGTTAAATTTCTACATTTTGCCCATACTCCATAATACCCTGGACGAATTTTGGCTGTTTCTTGTTTTGTTCTCATCTCTTCTAGATCTTCTGGAGTACAAAAACAAGGATATGCTTTTCCCTGCTCGATTAAATATTTAGCATAAGCTTGATAAATATCTTTTCTTAATGATTGTTTATATGGTCCATAACTTCCTTTTTCAGAATTTTCTCCTGTCATTCCTTCATCTGCTTCTAATCCAAAATCTTTTAGAGAAGTTACAATTTCTGTTACTCCATTTTCTACTTCTCTTTTTTGATCCGTATCTTCAATTCTTAAAAAGAAAAGTCCTTTCGTTTGTTTTGCTACTTTTTGTGCAATGACTACTTGATACAAAGAACCTAAATGAACAAATCCTGTTGGACTTGGTGCAAAACGTGTTACTACCGCACCTTCTGGTAAGTTTCTTTCTGGATATTGTTTCTCGTATTCTTCAATTGGTTTTGCATTTGGAAAAATTAAATCAGCTAATTCTTTATAATCCATATTTTCTCCCTCTTTTCTTAAAACATGTCCCTATTATAGCAGAAATTCTTTGAAATAACAATTCATTTCGCATATTTCAATGAAAAAGAATATATTCTTTTATCCGAAAGTTATTTGGTAGTGAATTTCTTTATTATCAACAAATACAAAATACCAAGCCTTTAAAAGCTTGGTATTTTAGCATTTTTATTATATTTCCATAATAATCGGTAAAATCATTGGATTTCTCTTTGTTTTTTGGAAAATATAATCTTTTAAATTATCTCTTAAATTTGATTTAATTGTTGACCAATCTGTAATGTGTTTTTCTTCACATTTTGCAATTTCATTTTTAATTACACTTTTTACTTCATCCATTAGATTTTCTGATTCTCTTACATAAACGAATCCTCTTGAAATAACATCTGGTCCTGCAATAATCGTTCCGCTATTCGAATCCATTGTCATAACAATAATAATTAATCCATCTTGTGATAAATGTTGGCGATCACGAAGTACAATATTTCCAACATCTCCGATTCCCAAACCATCTACTAAAATTCTTCCAGATGGTACTGTTCCTGTTAATTTTCCTTCTTTCTCATTCAACTCTAATATTCTTCCATTTGTCATCATAAAGATATGATCTTTATCAATTCCCATTTCTTTTGCAGTTTCACTATGAGCCATTAATTGTCTGTATTCCCCATGTACTGGTATAAAATATTTTGGTTTTACTAATGCTAACATTAATTTTTGTTCTTCTTGACAAGCATGGCCTGAAACGTGAATATCTGCTAAAGCACTATATACAACTTCTGCTCCAATTTGCATTAGATCATCAATTACTTTTGATACTAATTTTTCATTTCCTGGAATTGGGTTAGCTGAAATGATAATTAAATCATTTGGAGTAATTTCTACTTTTCGATGCTCTCCTGCTGCCATTCTAGTTAAAGCAGACATTGTTTCTCCTTGGCTTCCTGTTGTAATAATCACTAATTGTTCATCTGTATAATTTTTGATCATATCAATATCAATAAATACATTATCCGGTGCTTTTATATAATCCAATTCTCTTGCTGTATTAATCATGTTAATCATACTTCTTCCACAAACAGCAATTTTTCTTTTATGACGAACAGCAGAATTTACAATTTGCTGTACTCGATGAACATTGGATGCAAATGTTGCAACTACAATTCTTTTCGTACAATTTTGGAATAATCTCTCAAATACATCTCCTACTGTTTTTTCAGACATAGTATAACCTTTTCTTTCTGCATTTGTACTGTCTGACATTAACGCTAATACACCATTATTTCCGATTTCTGCCAAACGATTAAAATCCATTAATTGTCCATCAATTGGCGTATAGTCAATTTTAAAGTCTCCTGTATGCACAATTGTTCCTGCTTTTGTTGTAATTGCAAGTGCAACAGAATCTGGAATACTATGAGAACTACGAATGAATTCTACACGGAATTTTCCAAGTGTAATTGTTTGTCCTTGTTTTACTTCTACCAACTTCGTAGAACGTAATAATTTATGTTCTTCTAATTTATTTTTTATTAACCCACAGGTTAGTCTTGTTGCATAAATTGGGATATTTATTTGTTTTAAAAAATATGGAATCGATCCAATATGATCTTCATGCCCATGAGTAATTACCATTCCTTTTATTTTTTCTTTATTTCGTTCTAGATAAGTAACATCTGGGATTACTAAGTCTACCCCTAACATTTCATCTTCCGGAAAAGCAATTCCACAATCTACAATAATCATTTCATTGTCATATTCAAAAACAGTAATATTTTTACCTACTTCGTGTAATCCTCCAAGTGGGATAATTTTAATTGTTTCTGGTTTAAAATCAAATCCCTTTTTCTTATCTGCTTTTCCTTTTTGCATTTTTCGATTTGTATTTTTATGATTTTCTACTATTTCTACTGTTTTTTCATTTCCATTATTTACGACTTCTTCTTTATTTTGAATTTCTTTTTCCACATTCTTTTTTTCTACATTTTTATAATTTTTCTTTCTTCCTCTTGTTTTTTTCTTTCCTTCTGCTTTTCCATTTACAGCAGTTTTTATTTCTTCTGTCATAATTTCACTCCTTTTCTTTCTATTTTTAACTCTATGCAAAAAAATAAATTAGCTCAAATAATATTTGAAACTAATTGATCCTTCTTTAAATTTCTTTACAAGAAAAGCAGCTCTGCCACCCTTACTTTTCCTTCCATCCTTACTATTTAAGAATGAATTCTTTTAAACAGCACGATTATTGTATTTTTAGATCATAAAATATCTCTTTCTCATAAATATCTAAAAATACAAAATGAAATATTTATTTCTCATCTTAAAATATACGCTTTCATTCATATTTTAAATCTTCTCTTATTATTTTCATTTTTTAAATCGTAACTTATTTTCTATGCACCTTTTCCGTTCTCTTCTCTTTTTTATACATAGATTTTAAAATTTAATTTCCGAATCAATCTCTTAATTATTATCTGTATTTATTTATTTTTTCATACATAAAACTAAAATCTCATTCTTTTTATCCCTCTTGGATAACAACTGTGATCTATTATACTACACATTTTTCCATTTGTCAAACTTCTATCATTAGAACCATTGTTTGCATTTTTATCTATTTTGTGCTATAATATATATATTTAAACAAAGTTGAATAAGGGGTTTACGAAAGGAGACTACTACTATGAAAAAAAGAACAACTAAAAAAGAAGCTTGGTGCAACCGGATGATTATTTTAACTGTAAGTTTATTCATTATTTGGCTTTCTTTTCAGTTTTTCTCAGCAGCTTTTGATTTAGCGTCAAATAGAGATGCTATTAAATATTTGAATCAATATGCAAACTGGGATTTAACTGACCATCAGCTGTATGACCAGTATGAAGAGAACATCGAAAACATCTCCCGTAGTTCCGACATCGGACAATGGATGGTGGAATCTGGTTCCACTTATACAGGACAAATCGTTCGATTTGCTGTACTCGCTGGATTTGTTGTTGTAGATTTCTTCGCAATCTATCTAATTGCTAGCCTTATAAAAATGATCATTCTCGACTGTCTTCATCATCTCTTTGGAGGAAAGCTCGCACAGTCCAAAATGGATTTCCGAATTTCTATCAAAGAAATTTCAAGACAGCGCCGGAAAGCAAAATTCAAAAGAAATTCCAAGCATCTTACAAACAACCGCAGGGCTTCCTAAGCCCTGCGGCTTCCCTTTGTGTTTATTTCATCCTTTTATTTTCTTCTTTCTTTGTGATTATTATAATATAGCTTCTATTTCATAAATTTTTCCATCATCCATTAACTTTACTTGCGTTTCTTCTCTTTCCATTCCATTTATTCTTAGTCTGGCAATTCCCGTATTTTTCTTTTCCGGATTTTTTATAGTAATTTTATACTTTGTTTTCCCATATTGGTATGAAATTTTGTACTCCTCCCATTCCTTCGGAATACATGGTTCTATTCTTAAAAATCCATTTTTTACTTTTAATCCTAAAATATATTCTATCCCTGCCAAATAAAGCCAACTACTTGAACCGGTATACCATGTCCAACCTCCACGACCAGCTAAATTTTGAGCTCCATATACATCCGCTGCAACTACATACGGCTCTACTTTATATTTCTGTGCCGCTTCTTTCGTTCTTGCATGTTCAATTGGATTAATCATTTTAAAGAATTCAAATGCTTTTTCTCCAAATCCTAGCATGGCTTCTGCAATAATTGCCCAAATTGCTCCATGGGTATATTGTCCTCCATTTTCTCTTACCCCTGGCAGATAAGACTTTATATATCCTGGTTTTAGTTTTCCTTTATCAAATGGTGGATCTAATAGTTTTATAATTCCGTTTTCTTTATCTACTAAATGATTTTCTAAACTTTCCATAGAAATATATTTTTTATCATTATCTCCTGCTCCGGAAATAACGGACCAACTTTGAGCAATACTATCAATTCTACATTCTTCGTTTTCTATACTACCTAAAATTTGTCCATCATCCATAAATGCCCTTTTAAACCATCTTCCATCCCAAGCATTTTTGTTTAAAGCTTTTTTCAAGTTTTGAATAATTTCCTCATAGGTATTTGCTCTTTCTTCTTCCCCTTTTTCCTTTATGATTGGGATAAAATCTTTTAGTATTTTATATAAGAAAAATCCAAGCCATACACTTTCTCCTTTTCCTTTTGGTCCTACATTGCTTAAACCATCATTCCAATCTCCAGATCCAATTTTAGGAAGTCCATTCTCTCCAAATTTCAAAGATCTTTCAATTGCTTTGATACAATGCTCATAAATGTTTCCTTTCTGGTCTGTTTCTAAAAATAAATCATATTTTTCAATTTGATTTTCTTCCAGTAAGTTACCTTTCAAATAGTTGATTTCAATTTCTAAAATTTGCTTATCTCCTGTTGTTTTAATATATTCTTCTACCAAATATACTAACCATAGTAAATCATCTGAAAATTTAGTACGTATTCCTCTTTTGGTTTCTGGATGCCACCAATGTTCTACATCTCCTTCTATAAATTGATGTTTACTTTGCTCTATAATCTGCTCTTTCATAAACGTTGGATCCATATATTTTAGTCCTAAAGTATCTTGCAGTTGATCTCGGTAGCCAATTGCTCCTCCAGATTGATAGTATCCTGTTCTTCCATATAATCTTGATACAATGATTTGATAAATAAGCCATCCATTTAATAATATATGAAATGATTCTAATGGTGTTTCTACCTGTACTCGACTTATTCTATCCTGCCAATATTTTTTCACATTTAAAAGTTCTTGCTTACAATTTGACAAGTTCGAATATTGATAAGCAATATTTTTCATATCTAATAAGTTTTCCTCTTCTCCTAAACAAATTGAAAATTCTTTTCTTTCATATGGTTCTAATTCCATTTCAAATTCAATTGCAATACAAGAATCTTGCCCTAATCCGTCTTCACAATCCAAAGACACTTTATGAATTCCTACAGGATTTTGCAAACCCGAATTTCCTAGAAAGAATTTCTTATTTCCTGTATAAGAATGAATTTCTTCACTACATGTAATATAAACTTTCCTTTGTTTTGGATCATCTGTATATAAGTTTTGTGCGTAGACAATATTATTTTCTTTTTTTACCTGTATATTTCCATTGGTTTTTAATTCATCTTCTCCTAGCACAGCCTTCACATAATAGAATATTTTCAGTTTTTTCTTCTTAGGAAGCGTATTTTTTAAAGTAACCTTATTTATTTTTATCTTTTCTTCTCTAGGAACAAAAATTTCTGCTTGTTGTATGATTCCTAAAGAAGTATGCTCATATTTAGCATACCCAAAACCATAAGTAATATAATAATCACTTTTATCTGGCATTGGTCTGCTTCCTAAAGACCATGCTTTTCCATTTTCTAAATCTTTTAAATAAATAATTTCAGATGGTATGTCAAAACATGGATTATTGTTCCAGGCAGAAATTCGATTTAGTCTACTATTACCAGACCAAGTATATCCTCCCATTCCTTCTGTTAATACCGTTCCGAAATGTTTATTTGCAAGAATATGACTCCATACCGTTGGAAGTTTAGAATCCTCATTTACTTTTATTACATATTCTTTTCCCTCATTAAAAAAAGCACCATATTCATTATAATATTGGATTGGTTTACTAGTTTGAATTTGGTCAAGTTCATTTCCTCTTATCATTTCTTCTTCTAAAACAATCTGTTTTGCTTCAATATTTCCTATATTTTTTATACTATTTTTGTAGTTTTCTTGCATTTGTTCTAATTGAGATTTTAAATTTCCCCAATGTGCATCTATTTTTAAATTGCTCCTATATTCTAATATTTCTTTATCTTCTTTACTTAATTCATATTCATTTAGTACAAAAATTCCTGCTTTTCTATTTTTTAAATAAGATAAATGTCGATTTAAAATCGCATTTTCGATTGCTTCTTTTACATATTGCTCATAACTATATTTTTCTTGATTTAAAATTACAAGTTCAATCTCTATATTTTTAATTTTTAAATACTCATAAATTTTTAGTAATTCTTCTATCACATAAATATCATTTGCATCTCTTATTTTTACTAATAAAATTGGATCATCTCCGGAAATTCCAAATTTCCATAGTTCCTCTTGCTTATATTTTCTTTTTGCATAAGAAGAGATATATAATTTTTTCATTGGATTTTGTTTGATTAAATAAGAAAGAATTTCTTGCGATGTTTCTATTTCTTTTCCACTTAATTCTAAATATCTTGCCTCTTCAATACTTTTGGCTTTTACTAATTCAAATGTCTTTTTGATTTTTTCTTCACTACTATATTTTTGGATTAATGGAATAATTTCTTCTTCCTTATTCCCCGCTACTAAAATAAGTTGAAAAGAAATTTTATCATTTGGTTTAATTCTTACTGTTCTTTTCATTGCAACTGCAGGTTCTGTTACTAATCCCATACTTTTTGAAAAAGTATTCGAATGTTCTACTTTTTGTGGTAGTCCTAAATTACTCCTTCCATAAAATTTTTCTCGATCAATTTCATATTCCAATTCTCCAATTGTTTCATTTTCTGTATATAAATTTACTCCTAAAAATAGATTCTCTCCACTTTCTTCTCTTGGCCTTCTTTCTATAATGATACTATTTGTTTCCTCTTCTCGATGGTAACGCAAAAATAAATTATTAAAAGCCATATGAGAAACATCTTGTGCTTGTGTAGACAAAACTGGTTCAAAATATCCTGTTATTTCTAATAAAGCTTCATTGTTTCCGTGATTCTCTATTTCTAAATTTCTAATTTCAACTGGTTCGTTTGAAGCAACTGTAATTTTCATTCTTGTTTCGAGATCTCCGTCCATTCGATCAATTTTAATTGAATCTGATGAAAAATATACTTTATATTGATCCGGTTTCGGAAGATAACTCATATGATTAGAAGTCCAAATTCGTTTGGATTGAACATCTTTAATATAAAAGAAAATACCTTGATCTAAATCTGCGGTTTCTTTATAACGATTAATATAATAATTCTTATATTTACTATAGCTTTCTCCTTTTTGATTACAAACAATAGTATAATTTTCATTCGCAATGACACAGGATTGATCTGAATATTCATCAATTTTTGTGTATACCTTTTCAAAATAACTTTGTGAATCTTTGTAAATCAATTTTTCTGGTTTCTCCTTCTTTTCTTTTGTAATAATAACATTTTCTGGCATTCTTTCTTGCAAAAGTATTTCCATAGATCTTATCTCCGGATTTTTCATAAATCTCTTTTGCAAAATATTTTTTTGAAATAAATTATTCAAAGATAATAAGATAAGTCCTTGATGATGTGCCATAAATGTTTTTACTACAGCTTTTGTTTCTCCATATTTTAGCCTATTACTTGTATAATCAATTGCTTCATACATACCATATCTTCCCATAATACCTTCTTGCTCTAATCTTTTTATATTTTCTAATACTTCTTTTGGATAATCGGTAATAGCAAGAACACTTCCATAAGAAGATACTACTACTTCATCGGCAAGGCCCCTTTTTAACCCTAGCCATGGAATACCAAATGCTTTATATTGATAATTTCCATTTAAATCTTTTAGATTGAAAGCAGACTCTGAAATTCCCCACGGAATTTTTAAACTTTCACTATATTGCATCTGGCTCATTACCATAAAATGACAAGATTCATCTAGCAAACTTCCTGGATATTTTGGAATATTAATATTCGGCATTAAATATTCAAAGGCTGTTCCAGACCATGAAATTAGTCCTTGATACTTTCCAAGAGGAGTTAGTGTTCTACTTAAATTATTCCAATGTTTTACTGGTACATCTTTTTTGCTAATTGCAATTAAACTTGCTTGTCTTGCTTCTGATGCTAATAGATCATAATAAGAATCTGTTAATTTATTTTCTTCTACATTAAACCCTATTGAGAAAATTCTTTTCTCTTTATGATACAGAACGGAAAAATCCGTTTGTTTAATAAGATGATCTATTTTTTCTATCATAAATGAAATTTGTTCTAAATTTTTCTCCTTATGCTCTTCTAGAAATTTTTTTAATACATATAAATATCCAATAAAATTCCCACTATCTACAGTAGAAATATATCTTGGAACTAGTGGTTCTAATGTTTTGATTTCATACCAATTATATAAATGTCCATTCCATTTACTCAGACTTTCAATTGTATTTAACATATTTGAAATAAGCTGGATCGTATCCTCTAAAGTCTCAAATCCTAGATCATAACTGGATACAGCAGCTAAAAGTCCAAGTCCGATATTAGTAGAAGAGGTTCTGTATACCCATTTTTCTTTACGATTTTCCTGATAATTATCCGGTGGTAAATAATTTGTTTTTTCATTTAAATTTTCTTTAAAATAATTCCATGTTTTTTTCCCTATTTCTAATAAATAGTTTCTTTCTTCTTCTGTCAACATTTCTATTTTTTCAATTTGCTTTTTTTCCTTACTAATTTTATAAGCTAGATATGGAGAAAGAATCCATAATAAGCTAAATATTGCTACTACTATTTTTCCTAAAGTAGGAAATGACATAAGTGCAAATAGCAATATAAAAATAGAAAAGAGAATCGAAAACCACATACTTTTGTAATAAGACCATACATCTGTCTTCGCATTTTTTTCTGCTTCTTCTGCAGTTGTCCATTCTAATAGATGTTTTTTGCTAACTGTTTTTCGGTAAATTGTTTTGACAATGGCATCTAGTGAAACCCAAGCTTTATATGGAAAAAAGGCAAAATTTAAAATCATTCTTGTCCAATCACCATGATACCCATTCATCACAGGAGAAAACATTTTTTGTAATTTTTCTCCATCTTTTTTATGAACGACACGATTTATTATTTCTAAGATCATTGGTATGGTAATTGCTACAAATGAAATAAGAAAAAATGGCAAAGTACTGATTGAATCGATAGCTTCTAAAAAGAAAGAAAATAAAACTAATAATACACAACTTATTTCTAACATGCTTCTTCTTAAATTATCTAAAATCTTATATTTGGATAATAGATTAAGCGGATTCTTTTTTTTGTTTCCATTTTTATCTATTATTTTATTCTTTATCCACTTACTAATTTGCCAATCTCCTCGAATCCATCTATGAAGCCTACTCATAAAACTATTGTATTTGCAAGGATATCCATCCATTAATAAGATATCCGATGCAAGTCCGCATCTTAAATAACAGCCTTCTAGTAAATCATGACTTAGTACCGTATTTTCTGGTATTTCATTTTTTAGCACTTGTTCGAAAACGGAAATATCATAAATACCCTTTCCCGTAAAAATTCCTTCTCCAAAATTATCTTGGTAAACATCCGAGATGGCATTGGTATATAAATCCGTTCCTCCACTACCTGCAAAAATTTTGGTAAATAAAGTTTTTCGACTGGCAATAAGGTCAATTCCTACTTTTGGTTGAATAAGAGCATGTCCTTCTACTACTATATTTTTTTCTTTATCCAGAACAGGCTTATTTAGAATATGAGCCATTGCTCCTACTAACTCAAAAGCAGAATTTAATACTAAATCGGTGTCTGCATCTAAGGTAATTACATATTTTATTTTAGGAATTTCTTCTCCATAATCTTCTATTGTATTTACGATAAAATCAGAAGGTTCCTTTTCTAAGATATAACGATTAAATTGATTTAACAATCCCCTTTTTCTTTCCCAACCTAAATACGAGCCTTCTCCTTCATTCCATTTTCTTGTACGATAAAGAAAATGAAATTTAGGAAAGAAACGATCTTCATATTTTTTATTTAATTCTTTGGCTAGCTCTTTTCCCAAATTTATGATTTCTTCATCTTTTTTTACTGTTTTTTGGTCTTCACTACTACAATCTCCAAGTAGAGTAAAATATAAATTTTCTGTTTGATTTGCTAAATAATATACCTCTAATTTTCCAAATAAATCTTGAAGTTTTTCTTTAGAATTAATAATGGTAGGAATTACTACCATAGTTGCATTCTCTTTTTCGATTCCATTATAAAAGTCCATCTTAGGAATTAGTTTTGGTTTTATTGTCTTATTTAAAATTTGTTGTACAATCTGCAAAATAATTTCTGAAACTGGAATGAATGTAAAAAGAAACATCAATATAGCAAAAATTCCATTTGTTTTTTCATAAGTATATATTCCACTAAATAAGCTAATAAAAAAACTAATCATATAAATACAAGAAATATACCATTTTACTTTTGTATTTTGTTTTATTATATGTTTTTTTACGCCTAATACTTGATACAAAGTTTCTTTTCCTTCATCGATTAAATAATAACCAATATGTGCTTTTTTTTCTTTTCCTGTGTTATTTTGTGAAGTTGCGAATACTTTTTCTTCTCTATCTTTTTTTGCTTTTTCTGCTAAATCTATCACTTTCTTTGCAATATACATTTCTGATATTTTACTTTTTTTAGCAATTTCTTTAATTTGATTTCGATAATATTCTTTTGTTTTATAATCCATAAACTCATAAACATTAGCGGGATCTTTTTTTAATATTTCTTCTACTCCATTAATTTTTTCAAAAATTTCTAAAAAATTAATGCGATTCATTTCTTTTAAACTACGAATGCTATTTCCCATGCTTACTCTACGAAGAGCAATGTCAAAATGCTCTTTTTGGATTACATCCGATACTGTGGTCCCAATTTTATTTACTTGTTCTTCTAATGCATCTAAATATCCATATGCTTTTTTCCCTTCTTTTTTTAGGCGATAAGACATATATTCAATAAATGGATATTTCATTTCTCCAAACCCAAATTTTTGTGTTTTATAATTTTTATCTAATTTAAATTCTTGGTTTTCTTTTCCCTCAATAATTCTCTCAATAATATTTTCTACTTTATATTTCTGCATTTGACTGGAATAAATCTTTTCGCAAATTTCTGCAATATTTTCGATTAATGCAATTTGAATAAAAAGTCCTATATTCCATATTTCATCCATGTTTAAATATTTTTTGTTTTGGTAGGCTTGTAACATATAGGTTAGATTTTCACTATTAATCTGGCTATCCGTATAAGCGCACATCTGAACAGCTAAAAAATAAATTCTTGCTACTCCTTTATAAGGTCCATTTTCAAGTCCTAAAAAGTTTTTATATTTTTTTAATGTTAATTCATGTTGCAAACTCTTTACTGTTTCTTCTATTATATAATAATTATCTAAGATCCACTCTCCTGCCGGATGAATATGAATTCCTAATTTTAAATGAGTATTTAATAAATAATATACCTTTGTAATAAAATTAAAATTTTCTATCATTCTAGGAATGGGATAAGATTCTTTATCCGATCTACTTTTTAATACATTATCCGATGCTAATTTTTCTAGGTAATTTTCTAATTGTTGCTTATCTAATGCGGTTCCTTTTACATTCCATGTTCCAAACATTTTATTTTCACTCTCCTAAAAGTTATGTATTTTTCTTTTAGGTTTTCCATGTTTGGTAAAATTTATACGATTTTTCCTATGCAATTAGAATATATTAACTATTTTTATTTTTCATAAAAGTAATCAATAATTCCATTATAAATTCCCCATGCTAATCGATCTTGGTATTCATCTTCTAATAGCTGTTTTTCTTCTTCTGGGTTAGATAAAAATCCACATTCTACAATGCTTGTTGGTATTTCTACATTTTTTATTATATAGATATTATCTATTTTCATTGGTACTCTTTTATTTTCTTTTTGAATGGCTTCATTTAAGTTATTTTGTATTGAGGTTGCAAGCTTTTTCCCTTGTTCATTTCCATCTTTATAAAAGGTTTGCCATCCCCAATATTGCTGCTGTGGAATTTTATTTAAATGAATCGATACAAAAATATCTGCACTAGATTCATTTCCAATTTTTACTCGGTTACGAATATCTGATATTTTCTTTTGTTTTAATGTTGTTTTGTCTACATCATAAATTCCATTTTCATCCGATCTTGTTAATATAACTGTACTCCCACTTTGTTCCAGCAAATTTTGTACTTTTAATGCAATTTTCAAATTGGTTTCTGCTTCTGTTGTCCCATGGCTTGATTCTGCACCTTCATCTGGTACACCATGTCCTGCATCTAATATAATGGTTTTATTGCTTACTGGAAGTGCCACTGTTTCTACTACTTCTAATTCTTCCATTCTTTTTGAAGATGGATATAATAAACAAGTAGTAAGTGCAATCATAATTGTCATACCAATCAATATTAATCGTTTTCGATTTACAATAATCATAATAAAAAACTCCCATACTTTTTTCTTTCAGTTTATGAGAGTTTTTTTTATTTATTCTTATTTTTTATTTATATTCTTACAGCAATTATTTTTTAATGTTTTCTATTCTCTTTCTTCCTCCTCTTTTCGTTTAAATAAACTTTTCAAGAAATCTTTTACTTCTTTTGGAAGCATGAATGCATAATATTGTGGCAAAGTTTGGCTATTCTCTTTATTTTCTATTACATATTTTTGTAGATGATCCAGTCTATCCGCTCTATCAAAATCTAATTCTAGAAAATCATCCAATGGTATTTCTACTAGAGCTGGCAAATCATCCGGCTGTATTTTTCTATCATCTGTAATTTTTAATAAATAAAAATCGGCATGCATACTTAGATTGGAATCTCTTTCAAATGGGTTCATTTCTCCCATTCTAACCTCTTTACTAAAAATAGGATGTTTTGTAATTTTCATTTTCGTAAAGTCGATTCCTTTCAATTCTTCTGAAATTTCTCTTAAAATTGTTTTTTTAGAACTTTCTCCATCATCCTCTTCTTTTTGCCCACCTAACGTTTTAATAATAGCAGCTCTTTTTCCATTTTCTAATTCATACCATCTTTGTGGTTTTTGCATTCCTAGAACAACATTACCATTATGAATTACTATGGCCTCTGCCCCTCTTACCTTGTTTAAAGTTTTATCTGCTATCTCCATCAAAAACTAGCTCCTTTCCGATCAACTTGTAATGTAGCACATATCTTACAGTTAATCTTATTATTTCCCATGCCACTTCCACAGTGAACACATCCACCATTTTCTTCTTGGTTAAATTCATAATTTCTACAATAGATTTTAAAAAGTGCATATTCAAATTTATTTTTAAATTGAAATATATTGCTACACCCTTTTTTATATTCTTCTTCTGAAATTTCGTTACCAATGCTTCTTATTGTCTCATATATTCCGGATCCTGTAAATGCCATTGTTTGTGGTCTTGTAATACAAATTGCTGGCAATTCATCTTCATATGCTTTTCTTAATGGATATTTTGTTTTTATTTCTCCTTCCTTTTTCATCCTTTCTTCGATTGGTATCGATAAAATTTCCTGCTTTACACTTTCCTCGTGAAAAGGTGCTATATATTGCATATTCACACTGCGTGCAATTACATCGGACATAATCACAATTTCCTCTAATCTATCCTTAATTGCCTTATCCAATGATTCATTATCTCCTTTCCACTTTTGAAAAAAAGGAAAGCTTCCTAATAAATCATCTGCTCCTTCTCCACTAGAAATACTTTTTAGTCCTGCTTCTTTTGCATATCTCGTTCCTAAAAGTAAAGTCGTTGTAGAACTTACCCATTCCGGATTAAACGATTTTAATATTTTAACAGATAATTCTACAATTCCTTTTACTTGTTCCGGTTTAACATAAAATACTTTATGATTTTTTATATTTAACGCTTTTGCAACCATTTTACTATACTCTATATCTGAACTTTCTTTTCCTTCTACCCCAACGGTAATTCCCATAACATCCGGATTATATTTATGAGCATGATATAAAACTGCCGAACTATCAATTCCTCCAGAAAATAAAACAGCATCTGGTGGATTTTTCTTTATCACATCATCAATTTTATTTTTTATTCCTTCGTACATCATTAGGATCAGCATCCTTCTTTTAATATTTCTTTATAATGATTGGTATCATAAATCAACCTTAAAAAATTTCGGTAACTTAAGTTTGGTATTCCCTCATAATAAGTTCTTTTATCATATTTTGCTATTTGTTCTTCATTCATATTATGATTCATTTCGTAAAAAGGAGTATAGGCTGTGGGTCTAATTTTTACCCCATAGGAGTTTAAAAAATTTAATGTATATTCTATACTTTTTTTCGTTTGGTTTGGAAGTCCAAACATAACTAAAGCTTTATACTCTATATTATATTTCTGCAATAATTTAATTCCTTCTACGATTACTTTACTTTGATACCTTTTGTTAATATTTTTCAAATCCTCTTTTTCTACTGATTCAATTCCAATCGCAATTTTATAGCAACCAGATTCTGCCATCGTTTTTATTAATTCTTCGTTTTTTAATAAATCTGGTCTTGTCGTACAAGACCATTTTATTGTCTTCTTACTTTTGATAATCTCTTTACAAAGTTCCATTGCCTTTTCTTCATTTAACGTAAAATCCGGAGCAAAAAATTTATAGTATGGATAATTTAATCCTTCTATATAATTTATAATATCTTTTGCATCTCTCCATCTTTCTTTTTTTCCATAATATAATACTGCATTACAATAAGGGCAATTATATGGACACCCTCTTGCAACCGTAATTACAATTTGTTGCTTTTTTTCCATATCAAAATATTTCTCAAGTGGTACTTTTTTTGTATTTGTATATCCCCATTCTTTCGGATCTAAAAATTCACCAGATTTGCAATTTATTAATTGCTTATTTTTTATTACAATAACACCTCTCATATCTTCTTCATTCGTTCTTCCTAAGCAATATTGAAAAAAATCTAATATTGCAATTTCTTGGTCACATTCTCTAGAAACAATCGCATCAAAATTCGTGTTTCTAAAAAATTTCGGTAAATAAATTGCCATTTCTCCATATCCAATTGTTTTACAATCTGGCAACATTTCTTTTATGTAGCTTTGTAATTTTATCGTATTTTGTAAGTTTTCTGTATTAATGTAAAATGCTATTGCTTTATAATTCGTATGAATTATTTTTGACATAATATCTTGGAATTCTGTTTGTTCCGCTTCTATGTCTAATAAATCAATTTCTTCTCCCAAATTTCTTTCCACATAGTCTAACACTTCTCCTATATGTACAAAATGATATGGTGCATTTACATGATTTGATTTTGTAGATAATCCACTATCCGCCCAAATAAATAAACAATTCGCACTCATGTCTTCCTCCTCTCTCATCCATTTTTGTAATTTCTTTCTCGTCTTCTATTTTCTCTTATTATATTTTATGAGAGCTTGTTTGTATTTATGCTTATTTTTATTTATTATGTTCTTTTTTTATTTTTACTTTTTTAATTACTTCTGTTAAGTACCTAAGACACTTCTTACCACTAAAAAAACTCTCGTATTCTTGAAGTACTCTTGGAATGTTAAATCCTTTTAAGTGTACTTCATTTATTTAAGAGAGTTTTTTTACTATTTATGATATCTTGTGATTTTAAATAATATTTTCGATTTATTCTTTCTTACTTATTCTAAAATTTTTCCTCCACCTACTACCATATCACCTTGGTAAAATACAACAGATTGCCCTGGTGTAATTGCTCTTTGTGAATCTTTGAAAATCACTTTTACTCTGCCTTCCTCTTCTAGAGGATATACAATTGCATCTGCTTCTTTTGCTCGATATCTAATTTTGGCTTTCACTTCCATTGGTCTTTCTAACTTATCAAACAACAACCAATTCAATTCATTTGCATATAGTTCCTTCTGATATAACTTTTCCTGCGTTCCTACAATAACATTATTTTCCTTTGGATCTAATTTAACTACATACAAAGGTTCCTTGTACGCAATCCCTAAACCTTTTCTTTGTCCAATCGTATAATAAATAAGTCCTTTATGTTTTCCTAATATCGTTCCATTTTCGTCAACAATATTTCCTTGTTTTGGTACTTTGTTACTATTTTCTTGTAGGAAACGAATATAGTTGTTGTCATGAATAAAGCAAATTTCTTGACTATCTGGCTTGCTTGCAACAGGTAGATTTCTTTCTTTTGCTAATCTTCTTATCTCATCTTTATCATGATAATTCTCTAATGGAAATATCATCTTGCCAAGTACTTCTTTTGGAATTCCATATAAAAAATAAGTTTGATCCTTTGCTTCTGTTTTTGATTTTTTTAAAACATATCTTTTATATTCTTCTGAAAAACAAGTACTTGCATAATGACCAGTAGAAATATAATCACATCCTAGTTCTAATGCTTTTTTATAAAAACTACCAAATTTTAGTTCTTTATTACATTGAATACATGGATTTGGTGTTCTTGCATTCCAATATTCTTCAATAAAAGGATTCACAACACAATTTTTAAAAGTTTCTTGAAGATCAAAAACTTCATGTCTAATTCCAAGTATATTACATACACGTTTCGCATCTTCTACCGTTTCTTTACTATTTCCACACCATAATTTCATTGTAGCACCAATTACTTCATATCCTTGTTCTTTTAGAAGCATAGCAGATACGGAACTATCTACTCCTCCACTCATTCCAATTAAAACTCTTGGCATTTAAAAACTCCTTTTCTTTTTTTATTTTATTTATCTATATTTTATCTAATTTTTGTATTGATTTTTATATTAATTTTACTACTTTTTGTCCATACTCTTTTTGACTATCTTTTTAATTTCCAATTGGAGTATAATTATCTGTTACTACTTTTGCGTCTGAATTAAATCCCTTTATTTCTTTTTCCAATAAATCTTTATATTCCTCATATTTGCTTTCATCAACACTAGGATTTCCTTTTATTCCAACTAAAATTAAATTTTGTCTTTCCTCTTCTCCTTGGTTTCTTACTTGAAATAACCTTACATCATCAAATACTGCTTCATAGGTTTTATATTCATAATGAAGAAAATCAGATTCTTCTCCTTCTATAGCGGAAATGATATTTGTGATTACTACTCCATTTTCTTTTAATCGATTTTTTGCACTTTGCAAAGCCTCATAAGTAGTTAACTCAAAAGGTGCATCTATTCCTTTAAAAGCATCAATTAAAATACTATCATATTGCTGATCTGCATAATTTAAAAAACTTCTGCCATCTTGATGATGAATTTTAAGTCTATTATCCTCTACATTTAATCCGAATTCATTTTTTGCAATCTCTGTCATTTTTTCATCAATTTCTACTACGTCAATTGTTTTATCTTCGTATTTTTTCAAGTAGTGCATGGGATAGGTATAAGCAGCTCCCCCAATCAATAAAGTACCTTTATTTTCTTTATTAAAATATTCTGCTAAATCATAATATTTTAAATACTCTGCTCCCATTTCTCCTGTTTCTTGATTTATGTATGACTCTAATCCTTGTCCTACTTGCAAAGTTTTATATGTTCCGGCATTGGTTTCCACTTGCTTTACCCATATTCTACTATACTCGGATTCTACATCTGCTAGTACATCTGGATTTGCAATTCCAAATAATTGATGTCCAAAAACGGCAACTCCAATCGCTATAATCGCTATAATTATCATTTTTAATACATCTTTTAAGGTTACTTTATCTTTTACTAAAAGAGCAATTCCTAACAGTAATAATGTTGCCACTAAATTGATTGTTCGAATTCCCAACATTTGAATTAAAACAAATCCACCTAAAAATGTTCCTATAATGCTTCCAATAGTAGATAAAGAAGAAATTTTTCCTGAAAGTTTACCAATTTTTTCTTCTTTCATTCCATCTTTTAATTTAACAGTATAAGGTGATATCGTAGCTAAAATAAAACTAGGAAACCCAAATAAAACAATCGTTGATATAAAAGCTACTAATGTTAGATGTTGATATGCAAGTTCCGCTAAGTTTTGCACTATTACTATTTCTAAAATAGGAATCAAACAAGTAAAAATTCCTCCTAGTGTAATTAATTTAGATAATGTATCTGTATTTGGATTTTTATCTGCAATCTTTCCTCCAATCCAATATCCTAAACTCATACTAGTTAAAATAACACCAATAATTGTTGTCCATATCAAATTAGAATTACCAACATAAGGAGAAAGGACTCTTGCTGCTACTAGTTCTAATATCATTCCAATTGCACCACAAACAAAAACTGCTATTTCTAATCTATATTTTTTCATAATTCTTCCTTTCTTTTGTTTTATATTTTCCTACGTAATAAGAAAAGTGGCTTCGCCACATGTACAGATTGCTTCGCAATCGCACAAACTAATGTAACTTAACCTTGTTACTCCAGAAATTTCTAACGAAATTTCCTACGTAATAAAAATTAGGTCCCAAGAGTCACCCACCCCTAGGACCAAGTTTTTATTCCTCTTCTTTGTCTACCTTAATGTGTACTTCTTTTAATTGCTGTTCCGTTACTATAGAAGGTGCTCTCATCAATAAATCTCTTGCTTTTTTATTTTTTGGGAAGGCAATTACTTGTCTTAAATTGTCTTCTCCTGCGATTAACATGATCATTCTATCGATTCCTGGAGCAGCACCTGCATGTGGAGGAGTTCCATATTGGAATGCATTATATAATGCTCCAAATCTTTCTTTTACATCCTCTTCTTTATATCCTGCAATTTCGAATGCTTTTACCATAAGTTCTGGATCGTGATTTCGAACTGCTCCAGATGCCATTTCATATCCATTGCAAACTAGATCATATTGATAAGCTAAAATATCAAGTGGATCTTTTGTATTTAATGCTTCTAAACCACCTTGAGGCATTGAAAATGGATTATGGTTGAAATCAATTGTTCCTTCATCTGATAATTCATACATTGGAAAATCAACAATAAAGCAAAAACGAAAACTATCTTTTTCAATTAAATCTAATCTTTTCCCTAATTCGATTCGAACAAGTCCTGCTATCTTTTGGCTTGTTAAAAATTCATCTGCTATAAAGAAGATACTATCATTTTTGTGTAATCCCATTTTTTCTTCTAATTGTTTTTGGATATCTTCTGTAATGAACTTTGCGATTCCACCTTGCATACTTCCGTCTTCTTCTAGCTTTGTCCAAGCTAAACCTTTTGCACCTGCTTCTTCTACTGCAAATTCTGTCATTTTATCAAAGAATTTTCTTCCTTGTTTTGCTCCTTTTGGTACGATAATAATTTTAACTGTTTTTCCTTTAAAAGCATTAAATTCTGTATCTTTAAATAATTCTGTTGCATCTTGAATGATTAATGGATTTCTTAAATCTGGTTTATCAATTCCATATTTCTCCATTGCCTCTAAATAAGGAATTCGAATAAAAGGACCTTCATCTACTATTTTATTTGTTGTAAATTTTTTAAACACATAAGGTACAACGTTTTCAATTACTTTAAATACGTCTTCTTGTGTTGCATAACACATTTCAAAGTCTAATTGATAAAACTCACCTGGTGCTCTATCCGCTCTTGGATCTTCGTCTCGAAAACATGGAGCAATTTGATAATATTTATCAAATCCAGATACCATTAAAAGTTGTTTGAATTGTTGAGGTGCTTGTGGAAGTGCATAAAATTCTCCTGGATGTAATCTACTAGGGACTAAAAAATCCCTTGCTCCTTCTGGTGATGAATTTGCTAAAATTGGTGTTTGAATTTCTGCAAATCCTAATTCATCCATTTTATCTCGAAATGCTTTTAATATCTTTGATCTTAATAAAATATTTTGATGTAATCTTTCATTTCTCAATTCTAAAAAACGATATTCTAATCTTAAATCTTCTCTTACTTCTTGATCTGTATTAATTTCAAACGGTAGAACATTTTTGCATTTTCCAAGAATCTCGATATTTGTTGCTTCAATTTCGATTTCTCCTGTTGATAAATTGGCATTTTTACTTGCTCTTTCCACAACTTTTCCAGAAACACAAATACTACTTTCTGTATTCAATCCCTGTATCTTATTTTTTATCTCTTCCTTTGAAATGATAATTTGTGTAATGCCATATTGATCTCTTAAATCAATAAATTCCATTCCGCCTAAGTTTCTAATTTTTTGTACCCATCCGGAAAGTCTTACTTCTTCTCCTACATTTTGTATATTCAATTCTCCACAATGATGTGTTCGGTATTGATTCATTCTTTTCCCCCCATTAACATTTCTCATTATTTTCCATCTATTTTATACTCTTTTGGGCAAAAAGTCTATAAAATCTTGTATTTTTCTGGATAATTTACTATAATTAAGAAAAAATAATAACATCATTTGATAATGGGAGGATTTATGAAAAAACTTATCATTAAAGATTTATATCAAAATATGAAACAATATGAAAATCAAACAGTAACTTTAGAAGGATGGGTAAAAAGTATTCGTGATTCTAAAACATTTGGATTTATTGAGTTAAATGACGGATCTTTTTTTAAAAATGTTCAAATTGTATTTAATGACACTTTAGAAAATTTTGACTCTATTTGTAAACTAACGCTTATCTCTTCTATCAAGGTAACAGGAACTTTTATTTTAACAGAAGGTGCAAAACAACCATTTGAAATACAAGCAACCAATATAGAAATTCAAAATCTTGCAGATAGTAGCTATCCACTTCAAAAGAAACGCCATAGTTTCGAATATCTAAGAACGATTGCTCATTTAAGACCTAGATCCAATACTTTTAACGCTGTATTTCGCGTTCGTAGTACTCTTGCATTTGCAATACATAAATTTTTTCAAGAAAGAAATTTCGTATATGTAAATACACCAATTTTAACTTCTAGTGATGCAGAAGGTGCTGGTGAAATGTTCCAAGTAAATACATTTCCTTTGGATCAAGTTCCAAAAAAAGAAGACGGAAGTGTGGATTTTTCTCAAGATTTCTTTGGAAAACCTGCTCACCTAACCGTAAGTGGACAATTAAATGCAGAAACCTATGCAACTGCATTTCGCAATGTATATACATTTGGGCCTACTTTCCGTGCTGAAAATTCTAATACTGTAAAACATGCTGCAGAATTTTGGATGGTAGAACCTGAGATTTGTTTTGCCGATTTGCAAGACGATATGGATCTTGCAGAAGATATGATTAAATACATCTTTTCCTATGTATTGGAACATTGCAAAGAAGAAATGGAATTCTTTAATAAATTTGTTGATACTGGATTATTAGATCGTTTAAATCACGTTATTTCTTCGGATTTTGCTCGTATCTCTTATACGGATGCAATTAAAGAATTAGAAAAAGTAAACGACAAATTTGAATACCCAGTTAGCTGGGGATCCGATTTACAAACAGAGCATGAACGTTATTTATGTGAGCAAATCTTTAAAAAACCTGTTTTTGTTACAGATTATCCAATGGATATTAAGGCATTTTATATGAAGCAGAATCCAGACGGTAAAACAGTAGCTGCTGCTGATCTTTTAGTTCCTGGTATTGGAGAAATTATTGGCGGAAGTCAAAGGGAAGAAGATTATGATAAATTATTAAAACGCATTCAAGAATTAAATATGAATATAGAAGATTATTGGTGGTATTTAGATTTAAGAAAATATGGTAGTGTAAATCATGCTGGATTTGGATTAGGATTTGAAAGAGCTATTATGTATTTAACTGGTATGCAAAATATTCGTGATGTAATTCCATTTCCAAGAACACCTAATAATTGTGAATTTTAAAGTATAAAAAAACTCATTTGTTTATAATAAACTTTTGAGTTTTTTTATTTTTTACTAAAGACCTAGATGGATGAACTTGAACAAATTGCTCATTTCATGATACACGTCTCATCTAGGTCTTTTCTACACACATTTACACACTTTGATCCTTGCTACACTTTTCTATTTTCTCGTTCTTGTGCTTGGATCTTTTTTCTTTTTTGCAGTCATCTTTTTTCCTAATATCATTAGGACAATCACTGCCCCTGCTATACTTAGCATAATCCATACTATTCCCGCATTTTCTTCCGTTCTCTTTTCTTCAGAATAGTATTCGTTTAAGTTTTCTTTTTCGATTTTTTCTTCTTCACTTATCACCTCACTCTCTTTACTTTCTAGTATCTCCTCTTCATCATATACTTCATATTCTCCTGTCTTACTATTATATTTGCTAATATATGTTTTCTCTTTCGAGGTGATACCATTACTCATTAAATTATTTTCCTGTTCTGTTTGATCATTCGCTGTTTGATTTTCCACTATTTTATTCTGATTTATTGTATTGCTATTAGCATCTTCACTTGCTTTTCTTTCTTTTGCTTCTGTATCTAAGTTGTTTCCGATTTCTTTTATCTCTTCTCTTTACTCTTTTAAAAAATTCTTAATTTTCCATATATAATAAAAAAGATCCAGTAGAATTTCTACTGAATCTTTTTTATATTATTTTCTATCTAAAACTTTTTTCTTAATAAGAAAGATTCCTACTCCTAATGCTAATATAATTAGAATTCCTGCTACAATGTAAATTGTATAATTTTCACTACCAAATGGTGTTAATACTACAATTGTTTCTGCTGGGTTCTCATCTGGTTCATTTGGTGTTAATGTTTTTGGATCGTAGTTACCAGGTATTGACTTAATTGTCTCTGTAACAGAAACATCGTCATCTGTTTTATCTTTTACATTATAATGTCTTCTACCTTCTTCATTTGACGTTTGAATTAATTCTGCATTGTTTTGGTATGTCATATTGTCTGCTGTATTATTTTCATTTAATACTTTTGATAATAGTAATGTTTCTGATGTTGTATCTTCTCCGTCACCTCTGTCTTCTCCTCGTTTTTCTGAAGGAATTAATGGTTTTCTAATTGTACTATTATCATTTGTTCTAATTACTACTTTATATTTTCCGTCGTCAATATCTTTTGTAGCGTCATCCCTTATTTGATCAAGTACTCCTTGTGCTAAATATCCATTATTGGCAATGTCAGCTTTAGATATAATATCCCAATTTGCATTATATTTTGCATAATCTGGGTCTTCTACATTTTCTTTGGTAAAGTCTAAGTTGTTTTCTACATAGTCAATCATATAGTCTACATTTGTTGTTGCTAACTCCCCTGTTGGTACACCTGTATTGTAGAATTCTTTATTAACTGTTCCATCTGAATTTACGTAATCTCTCTCTCCAGTATTTTTTACTGTGAATAAATATAATACTTTCATAGTAGCACCATGTAGTAAGTTTTCGTCAATTGTTGCTTGGATATGTCCTCTATCATCTTGATTATAAGTATCTCCCTTAGTTTTTGGTTTGATCCATCCTAAGTTTGCAGTTTGTTCTTCTGCATCAAAAATAGTTTGGTTATCACCAGCAGATAAAATTGTTAAGTTTTGAACATCTTTGGTAAGCGTTAATTCTGCACGAGGTCTTTCAACAATACCAAAGTCAATTCCTTCTACATTATATGCTACAACGTCTTCTGTATATCCAGATGTTTGTTTGGTATATTCTACTTCTAATACTAATTTTTCTGTATCAGCATACATTTTTGTTCTATGTTGTAATTCTTGTAATGTAGTATCTGAACTTACATTTCCGCTTGATACTGTATAGTTTAAAACATTTGCTATATGATTGTTCATTGTTTCATTTTGTTTATTAATGTCATTTCTTAAATCTAAATTATCTTGAGCATCTGATGTTCCTGCATGCTCATTTGGATCTTTATACCAGTAGTTTGGTTCTTCTGGTGTTCCTGGATTATGCTCTGCTTCTGTATATAATGTTGATTTATAATCTTGTCCATTGATTACTTTACCATTTGCATCTGTTGTAATTGTGTAATCATCACCATAAGTATAACGAACTAAGTAGTTACCTGGTATATATCCTTCAAATTGATAATTTCCACTATCATCTGTATAAGTTACTGCTTTCTTAAATTGTTTTGCTGCTATGTCATAAATATCAGTAACTGTATTATACTGTGTATGGTTATATGGATAGCTTCCTTCTACTGGCATGTCCATATCAATTAATTCAACTTTTAGTTTCTTTACTGGTTGACTTTCATTATTGAATCCATCACCCATTCTTAAGTTTTCATTTTTTAATTTGTTTTGGTCGATTCCATCTTCCCATACATTACCTTTTAATAATCTCATTGTTTCTAAAATTTGTAATTGTAGTCCTGGAGCTTTATCTGCATCATCTTCAAAGATTTCTTTACTTTGTCTTGTTTTCTCTTCTCCACCTAAGTTCTTATATGCATCTGTGTAAGATCTTTCAACAAAGTCTAATACTTCTCTTGAAGAAACATCTAATGTCCCTGGTTTTGAATCTCTATCCACTAAACCAGCTACATATCCTGCGCTGTTAATCTTATCTCCTTGTCCTCCATCAATATGATAGTAACGGTCTGTTGTATAGTATGATTTATATGCTCCAATTTCTGCATAGTTTTCTTTTGTATCTTTTCTTTGTTCTAATAGTCTTTGAATTGCATCTGTATTTACTTCAAATGAGTTGTAAATATCAAAATATTCTGCTCTTTCTAGTCCAACATTTGTCATATGGTTATCTGTTGTCACTAATTGATAAGAATCTCCAATTAATCCTTTTCCTTTATTGTCTGCCCATGTTAATCCTTCTTCTCTATCAATTCCTGATTCATTGTAAGTAACAATCTTAGATTTGAATTCATCTCTTTGTAAAATTGGATCATTTTCATTTCCAGTAATGAAAGTATAATCTTGATCATAGTAATCATATAATTTGTCTACATATCCTGTAATCTCTCCTGGTGAGTCATTACTAATTCTAATATTATATGTTAAGAAGATTCTTAACCTCTTACTATAATCTCCACCGGTTGAATTCAAATGTTCAATATATTGTACATCGCTTTCTCTTAAATCTCTTTCATATAAGTTTCTATTTTTTGCATTATAAAGTTCAACGTCTGTACCTCTTAATTCAACATTTAATGGTTCATCATATCTTTCATTATATTCATATACATATTCTTTGTTGTTTATAATGATCTTTGCTCTTACTAAATCTTTCTTAAGCATTAAATCAAATTTTTCTCTTTCCATTAATCCTAAATGGATTTGATATTGACCATCATAAATTGGTTTATATGTTTTATTTCCTATTCTTCTTGGTTTTGTATCTACTACAAATTCATCATAAACTGGATAATATTGCATTTGATCCTTATAACCAGTTTTCGCAATTACTTCAATATCTACTAAATATTGAATTTTATTTTTAACTTCTGAAATTCCACTATTTTCAGAAGCAACCGATTGATAAATATTACGTTTTGCTCCATCGTCTGGATATCTTCCATTCCTGTTAATGTAATTTCTTATCTTATTATAAATTTGTTCATTTAAGCGTTTTAATTCATCCGCTTCTTGTTGTCCTTTTTCATCTACTTGGTCATATATCTTATAAGTACTATTTGAACTTAAATTAAATCCTGTAATATTATTTATGTCCGTATAACAATCGGTATAAGAGTCAATTAGTTCAAACTTCTTATTATATGCCGTTCGATCTGCATCCAGAATGCTTGCTTTCGACCTTCGGTTCCACTCACTGGTATTGTAGTCTGCAATGACGACTTTATATGCTGTATTTTCATATACTTGTCCATTAAATTTATAAGTTACATAGTATTTTTTATGTACATCAAGTCCTTTGAATTCGAAATATCCATTTTTGTCTGTTAATGTTGGGTTTGTTCTAATCTCTCCTTTTTCTTGAGCTAAAGTTGCTAATGTTCCATTTTCTTCGTATAGAGTTACTTCAATGTCTTTCATTAATTTATCTGCGCTATCTTTATCTCCACTAACATTTAATGCCTTGTCATCTAAATTAACATCATGGAATACAACTCCACCTAAATTCATTGTAATATCTGTCCAGTCTTTTGCAACTTTCAAGTGAGATTCTTTATATCTTGGTTCTCCCCAAGCACCTGCACCACCTACTGGATAAACTTCTAATCCAACCTGTGCACTTTTATATGGAGCTTTTTGTAATACATAATCAAATGTATCCCAATAATAGTGATCCCAATAGCCTCCACATCCTATAGCTGATCCTGAACAATCATGGGTACAGTCTGGATCATCACAATCATGATCACAGTCCCAATTTGCTGAACATCCATGAGAGTGGTGATGGTGATCTCCTCCATCATATTCTCTTACCCAACTCCATTCATAAACTGTACCAGTCCATCTTATCATTTCTGCATAACATTCATCTAAATATTTAAAATCTACATCTAGTTGTACTTTATTTGCTGTACCTGTTCCATCATATTTGAATTTAATATAAAACTCCTCATTGTTATCTGGGTAGTGATAATCTGGTCTTGCTTTAATTGACTTTCCATTCATATCTAAAATATCTAATATTTGTAATTCGTTTCCACTTTGATCTTTTAAAGTCATTTTATCAATCCAACCAAAGTATACCACTCTACCAGTAGGAGATTTATATACTCCTTTAGAATAATCAATTTTATATGGTCCTATAATAGTTGCATCACTGTTTTGTTCTGCAATGGTTTTTACCTTATTCATATTGGTTTTATCTTCTGTAATAAAACCTCCATTACGTCTTAATTCTTGATAAAAGGCTCTATAAGCCTTTGCTTCTTCTAATAGATGTTCTGTATCGGTATATACAATTCCTTCTTGTGCATCGATTGCTCCTGAAGACCAAATACCAGATTCATTTAGATCTGTTTGCCATATAATTTTATTTAAGATTTCTTGTGCTACATCGCTACCATAATATTCAGTTATAAAAGCAAGTGCATAGGCAACATCTTGATGAGCAGTATAGTCTACTCTAGACGAACTTTCATATTCAGTCGTATAAGCAATATCTCCATCTTTCGAACTTACTGCTGGCTTTCCTGGATCACAATCATCACAATAGGTTCCTTTTCGATCTCCTTGTGACAAACCTGATAATAAGGAATTTGCTCTTAATGTTCCTCCTATTTGTTTACAAAAGAAGGGATTTCCATCTACAGTGGTAGTTGCAATATATCCTTTGTCGTCTCCTGCCCATATCCACATTCCGTTAGCAACTGTTTGAATGAATAAAATAGAGATAAATACTAGTAATAGAAGAGTTACTTTTTTTCCTAATTTTTTCATTTTTTCTCCCTCCTTTCCTTAAATTTTATTTAATACCTTTTTATTAATATAATATGCTCCAAGTCCAATAACTCCTAATGTTGCAATAATTAGAGAAATGTATGCTAGGATTTCTCCTCCACCAAGTTTTAATCCAATGATAACATCTGCTGATTTTGCCTCATCTGTACTTTGTCCTAAATGATTTGCACCATATTCATTATACACTTCTGCTAAATCCGCGGTATTATGAACAATACCATTTCCGTTTTCATCCATCTGTTTTGTTAAAACTAATGTTATTTCTTTTGTTTCTCCTGGGTTAATCACTGTATTTCCTAAACTTGTGTTATATGCTATTCCATCTTTTCCTACATACCAATCTTTATTCAATTCTGAATTAAATTTTAGTTCACTTGGTATTACATCTGAAATTTTCTTTGCATATCCTGCGATATCTCCACTATTCGTTACTTTTATTTTATATTCAATAATTAAATTTGTATTATTGATATATTTTCCATCTACGTCTACTTTTGCTAATTTTGAATTATCAAATTCACTTGTTTTTGTTTCTTTTGGATTTTGCATTGTAATTTTTGTTACTACTTTTTCAATATCTAATTTGAAAGTAGAAGCCTTTGCAAGTCCTATGTTGTATCCAAAAGCACTTGCATCTGTAATTGCAATCGTATCAGTTACACCTGCTAATCTAGTAGATCCATTCATTGTTACTTTTGAAGAAATAACATCTGAATTTTCTGTTTCTTGAACACCTTGTGCTTTATATGTTGTTAAAATATATTGATCTGTATTATAGAAGAAAATTACAATATATTCTCCTTCTGGTACTTCTGTAAAGGTATAAGTTCCATCTTCTCCTGTCTTTATTTTTTGCTCTTCATTATTGGAAGCTTTTTTTGCGATCTCTCCTGTACGTGCATTCATTAATATTACATCCATATTAGCAATTTTAGTTTCTTCTTCATCTTTTCTACCATTTTTATTGCTATCTTCCCATGCAGTTCCTGAAATATTATATACTTTTACAGTATCTCCACCTGGTGTTGTTACTTCTCCATTTTTCTTAATCGTATGGGTAATGGAATTTACTTCTACTGCATTTGCATTTTCTGAAGTAATTTCTATTTTATTTTCAACTTGTTTTTCATCTTCTTCAATTTCATTTGCTTTTGCTACAAAAGTAATAATTGCTGTTGTTTCTTCTGGAATATTAATTGTATAAGTATTATTTTCTAATGGAGAACTAATTTCATTTTCTGCTTCATCTCCAATTTTATATTTCATTTTTACATAGGTTAATTCTGCTGGAAGAATATCTTTAATTGCCACATTTTTTGCAATTACTTTTCCTGTATTCTTAATTTCTACGTAATATTCTACTTCTTCCCCTACATTAATATAGGTTTCCTTATTACTTGTTTGCGTAGCTGTTAATCTTGGCACTGCTGTTACATTAATTACTTCATTTGAATCTTTGGCTTGCTCCATTAAATCTGATTTTACAGAAATCTTTGTAGCAAATGTTTTTTCAGATTCATTCTCACTTAATTTTCCAATTGTTGCAAGAATATTTACATTAACAGATTGATCTCTTTTTACGGTTCCAACATTAAATGTAATTGTTCTTGTATTTTCATCATAAGAAATTCCATCACCTGTTATTGCTCCATCTTTGCTAAGATTTCCTTCCTTATATGTTAATCCTTCTGGTAGTGTAGAAGTAATCACTGTATTTTCTTGGTCCTTACTACTAATATTCTTAATTCTTCCCGTATATAAAATGTCAACACCTTCTGCTAATTCTACATTTTGAGAAAAATTAGATACTAATTCAAGTGAAAAATTTCCAACTACTACATTATTTTTATATTCACTAGTCGTAAGCTCTTTCTCTAGTTCATCTGCAGTTATTGTTGCAGTCATAATAATTTCAACTTTTGGTTCAGTAGGAGTAGTTACTTCCTCCCCTTCATCTGGAGTTCCATCAGGGACGAATGATCCAGTTGTCATTTGGTCTACTCTTACTTCATATTCCGCTGTATAAGTTTGTCCTGCTTCTAAGCTATCTTTTGTTCTGTTAATTTCTTTTACTTGGCTATCTGGGATATAACCATTATCACCATAACTTCCTTCTTGTTTATATTCCACATAAGTTGTTCCCTTTGGAATTGTACTTTTTACTTTTATATTTTTTGCTGTTACATTTCCAACATTTTTTACATGAATACTATATTTAATAATTGTTCCTTCTTCTACATCTTTTCCATTCTCTACATTTGCTGCCACCGAAACTTCTAGCTCTGGACCTTCTCCTGTAGTTGCTCCAACTTTTGGTGCAATTACACTTTCTCTTCTTACTTGTCCATCCGATGTATTATCATAAGATACTGTATAAGTTCCATATGCAGATTCATTATGATTTAATCCTTCTGGAATTTGAATATCATATTGGAAACTTGCTGATTTTCCTTGTGCCATTGTATAGTCATTAAATACAATTAAATAAGATTTAATATTATCGTAACTCTCAACTTCTTGCATCCATCCATTATTGGTATTCGACAAGTCTTCTGTTGCTTCTCCATTTTCACTATAGTAAATTGTATAATTTCCTTCCACATTTTCTGCTCTTAAGCTTCCTAATAATTTTGCAGTAAAAGTTGTTCCTAAATCTTCTCCTGTTGTTTTTTTGTTTCCTGTAAAAGGAATTCTTCCTAATACAACTGGATTTTTAATGTCTACTCCATAGTTATTAATAATGTCAATCTTCATTGTTGCTGTTTTACTCGAAGTTAAAATTTCTAAATCTCCTACTTCTTCACGGTTATTTAAAGAAGTAACTTGTACACCTTGCTCTTTGAAATTTGCTAATGTATTTAAAGCAACTACTCCACTTGGTGCTTCAATATGGAATTCTGCTGTTGCTACTCCATTTTGATCTAATACAATTGCTTTTTCATTACTATATCTTAATATTGCTTGTTTTGTACTAGTAGCTGATTTTTTATCTAATGTGATATTTGCATTAATAATAATATTAACACCACCACTGATATCTGTTGCATATTTTGTTTGATTTCCTTCAATGCGGATACGAATAATTGTATTTCCTGCATCATTTTTAATAACATCATATGCTGCAATTTTTAATTCATTGCTAAATAATAATTCCATTGATTTAATTTCAAGTTCTGTTACTTCTGCTGGCAATTCAATTTCTAAATAAGGATTTTGATATAAATCAAAACAATCTTGATCTGCTCTTAATACTACTCTTATTTCTACATTTTCATTCTTAATTACACTAGATATAGAATTTGTTCCCATACTGATTTCTGCTTTTGTTGTTGTCTCATTCAAGCCAATATTTGCAGTATAATTATCATTTGTCATATTTGTTTTTACTACTATAGCTGTTTGAATGTTTGCTAAGTTCTTAATGATTTCACGATCCAATCCTGTTTGAGTTTTTATTGCTTTTTGGTTTTCTATCACTAATTTTCCTTCAGCAACTGGTTTCGTTGTAATCATTTCTAAAGTATTTACTTCTCCTTCATAACTGATAACAATATTTCCATTTGCATCTACTGGAGTATCTTTATTAATTTCATGTGTTTTATTTCCGTTTGTATAAATATCGATTCTTCCTTCTGCTCCAAATAATGTATCAAAATTTGCTTTTTTAATTGTTGTATTTTTGTAATAAGTACTATTATTATCTGAAATGATATTTCCATCTTTTAATTGATATCTATCATAATCGGAAGCAATTTGAACATAATCAATTGCATCCTTATAAGATAGTTGAGTTTCCCATCTTGTATGATACAATGTTTCGTATTCTGAATTTGCATATAAGTTTCCTTTGTTTACACTTGCTGTTGCTGATAAATTAGAGTTTACTAGACTTCCTTTTGCTTCTAATACTACTTCTTTTTCTTCTTCTAAAGTTGCAACTTTATTTCCTACTGTAATCTCTCCATTTGCAACTAACTTCATTGTTCTTCCTATCATACCATTGCTTGAACCTAAGATATAAATAATTCTGTATTCATCTTCTCCATCTTTCCAAGAAATTGCATTATTTTCATTTTTTATATTTTCTACTGTAATATTTAATTGGTTCTCTTCTGCTCTATATTCCCAGTTGTTTTGAGTAAAACCTGAAGAATCGCTTATTCCATTAGAAGCTGTTGTTTGAACAGCATATGCTCTTACTTCTTCTATTTTTATATTTTCTATTTGTGGAGTTTGTACATGTAATACCATTTTCTCTGATGGCATACTATTATTTACAATATTGGTTTTCACACTTAATTCTACTAAAGTTCTTTGACTATCTAGCGGAATTACTTTTTCTACTTGTTGTTCTAATCTTCCCTGTATTGTTTCATCCCATGTTAAATGTACTAGTATTTCTCCTTTTATTTCTCTTTCTTTTCCATTTGCATCTACATAGATTCCATTAAGTAGAACTTTTGTATCTCGATCAAAATAATCTAGACGAATCGGATCTTGTTTCTCAAAGAAGAATGGAATCTCTACTTCTTTGTTAGAATCAATTTGACCTAAATTAATTTGATTTGATTCAACATAACTTGCTCCATTGATTTTTGTAGAATCCACCTTAAAGTTTGGATTTTCAAGTGTTGCTGTTCCACTTTTTATGTAGCCTCCATTTAACTCTAAACTTACAAATAGGCTTCCTGATTCATTTTTATTTATTGTTTTACTATGCGTTTTTTGCCCATCATTTTTAAAATAAGAATCGAAAGCAACATTCTTATTATTCGTTTGAGTTTTTTGAGTTTCTAAAGCTTCATATTCAGCATAAACACTCTGAATAAATAAACCAAATTCAGAGATGGTTAATACGAATATGACTAGCATGGCTACTAGCTTATTTAATATCTTTTCTTTCATACTCCTACCTCCACAAAATCTTTTTTGCCTACTTATCCTATATTATAGCAATTAAATTTTTATATGCAATAGCTGATTTGTTCATGGAAAAGGGGGCCTTTTCATTTGATATACGGAAAGTCTTTTTTCGATCTTTTATTACATTTTCTTAACATTTATTTTTATTGTAATAACCCCATAAAATTCCCTTCCTTTATTATGTTGTAAGATAAGCAATTTATTTTTTTATTTTCTCCATATAATTATATTATATAACGATATCCGCGATTTTTCAAGTTTTAGGAGGATTTTACGAACTTTTTATGTAAATTTTTAGATCCTTCAAATAAAAATGAAAAAATTCCTTGTTTTACTATAATTTGCTCCAAAAATATTTCTTGCTTAATCTTCAATCCTATTTTTTATCCTATCAAATTAACAGAGTAAGTAATATTTTTATTATCAAAAACTATATCTTAAAATTAGGAACATTTTCTTACTTTGGGAATATAATAATATAGAATATAAGGAGGATATGATATGGGGCAAATTGATATGGGAAAATTAATGGAAATTCTTTCTAAGGTTGATAAAAAAGACCTAGAAAAAAGTATTGCAAAAGCAAACGAAATTATGAATTCAAAAGATAAAGAACAAATCATAAAGGATTTGTCAGATAAAATGAAATAAGGAGGTAGTAATATGAGCGAAGATTTATCAGATATGATGTCTAAAATTAGCAATATGTTAAAGAACGATTCCGATCCTAATCGATCACAATCTAATATAGAAAACGAAGTTAAATCTAATGGAAGTGCGTCAGATTCCAATTCTTCTAATTTCAATATCGATCCAGATACTATTAGTAAGCTTGTTTCTGCTCTTTCTTCTAATTCTTCTTCAGAATCTTCTGATACTTCTTCTTCATCTACTCCAAATATCGATATAAATACTATTTTAAAAATGAAAAACATCATGGATAAGATGAATCAAAATCAAAACGATCCGAGAGCAAATCTTCTTCTATCTCTAAAACCCTATTTAAAAAAGAGTAGAAAAGACAAGGTAGAACAATATATAAAATTATTTCAAATGACAAATGTAATGGATTTCTTAAAAGCAAATGATAATGGTGGTGATAGTAAAAAATGACGTATTCCTCTCCTTTTTATCCATCTTTCTATCCCTATCCAAGATATCATTCGAATATTTATCGAAAGACAAATATTCCACATTCCAACTCTTCTTATCTAGATTATAAGAAAGAAAAAAAGGAAAAAAATTCCTTTCCTAAAAATCCTTCTACTACAAGCAATTCTAATTCTCAAAGTAAAAAAATTTCAGAATCTTCTGATGAGGAAAAACCTTTTTTTAATCTTTTTGGAATTTCTCTATATTTTGATGACATTTTATTGATTTGTTTGATTTTCTTTTTATATCAAGAAGGCGTAAAAGATCAAAATTTATTTCTCGCTTTAATTTTACTTTTACTAAGCTAAATTAGAGTCTAACCTATTAATACTTTTGATTTTATATATTTAAATAAAAAAAGTGGCTTCGCCACATGTACAGATTACTTCGTAATCGCACAGACTAATGTAACTTAGGCCTTGTTACTTCAGAAATTTCTGACGAAATTTCCTATGTAATAGCGAAAAACCTTAATTATTAGATTTCTTCTAATAATTAAGGTTTTCTTAGTTTTCTCTGACTTTCCTATTGTTTTTACTATTCTACAATAATTTCATCTTTTTCTGAATCAATATATACATATGTTTTTGCAATATTATATTCATCATCCTCTTTTTCCAATTCTTTTACTTTATTTGAAATTCGAACTTGTGGAGCATCAATCCTTTCTGCTGCAATAATTGCTTCTTTATTTCCTTTTGCTCCTGCATGGGCCACTCCTCTTAAATTTCCAACTACAATTACATTTTCGCTTGCAATTACCTCTGCACCGGAATTTACGTCTCCAATAATAACTAAACTTCCTTCAAACTCCATTCTTTGTCCAGATCTTAATGATCCTTTATAGAATTTCGTTTCTGAATTTTTTATTTCTTGATGGTATGTTCTTTTAATTCCGTGTAGCCCTAATACTTTTGGACTATCAAAATCAATTTGAACATCAATCGATTCTTTTATCAAATTTTGTATTTCTGCTATTTCCTTATTTTTTAAGATTTTACCTGTAATGAAAATAGGAGTATTCGCTTTTTGATATAACCTCTTAAGTTCAGGTAACTTTTTTCTTAAAGTATCCAAAACATCTTTTTGTGTAGCAGTATCCATAATTCTTACTACAATTCTTTCTTTTCTTAAGTTAATCATTAAACATTGCGTCATTATTACACATCCTTTCTTTTATCTAAAAGATTCTGTATATGTTTCTGCTGCCATATCCTCTTGCACCCCAGTTGTATTCATTCCAAAATATTGTGCCATAATGTCTCTTACTGCTTCTCCAGAATAATTTCCATGTCCACCATTTTCGATAAATACAACAACTGCAATTTCTGGATCATCAAAAGGTGCAAAACCTGCAAACCATGCGTTTACTTTATTTCCGGCCTCTGCAGATCCTGTCTTTCCTCCTACTTCTATATTAAAGTTCTTGAAAATATTGTATGCAGTTCCTCCTGTTTCACTTGTAACTGATCTCATTCCTTCTAAAATAGCATCAATATTTGCTTGATTAATGGTTAGCTCTTCTGTTTGATCTTCTTTTACACCTAATATTTGTGCTACTTTTGCTTCATATTCGTCTCTTGGTACTTCACTTCCATCTGCTCTAATAATTGTTTTTATAATCGTTGGATCAATCTTTTTCCCTCCATTTGCAAGCATACTAATATATTTTGTCATTTGTAATGGAGAAAATTGGTTACTTCCTTGTCCTATTACTGCATTTAATGTATCTCCTGGATACCATTGCTCATTTTCTCTTTCCTGTTTTGTTGTTTTACAAGCTAAAATTCCAGATGTTTCATTTGGAATCTCAATTCCAGTTTTTTCTCCTAATCCAAAATATCTAGCGTATTTTTCTAGTGTGTCAATTCCCATTCTATCACCAATTTCGTAGAAGAAATAGTTACAAGAATGTTTAATCGCATCTGTTACATTTAGCCATCCATGTCCTCTATGATAATCGGTCCAATACCAACATCTTTTTTCGATATTATATTTTCGATATACACCAGTATCATTAATTTTATCCTTTGTTGTAACAACTCCTGATTCTAGACCAGCAATCGCTGGAATCATTTTAAATATCGATCCTGGTGAATATGCGTCTTGAACCGCTTTATTCCTTAGCGGATTATATGGATTATTATTATATTCATTCCACTTATCCGTTGAGATTCCTCCCACAAAATCTTGAGGATTGAATGTTGGATAACTTGCCATTGCTAATATATTTCCTGTTTTTACATCCATAACAACAGCTGCTCCTGCATTTGCATCATATTGTTCACTAAATCCACCTTCACGAATCTTAGTTATGGTATTTACTAAAGCTTCTTCTGTTACTTTTTGCAAATTCGCATCAATTGTAAGTACAACATCAGATCCTTTTACTGCTTCTTTTGTAACATATTCTTCATTGACAGTTCCGTCAACAGACATATCTAATTGTTTTGTTCCGTCCTGACCCTTTAAATAATCTTCAAATACATACTCTATTCCATTTTTTCCTATATTATCATTCATATCATAGTTGTCTTCTCTTGTTTCTAATTCTTTCTCACTAATTTTCCCTATATTTCCTATAATATGAGCTGCTAAATTTCCATACCCATAGTTTCGAACTGGTTCTACTACAACATTTACTCCTAAAAACTCTGCACTTCTTTCATTAAATACCAATGTACTTTGTCTGCTTAAATTATCGCATATTGTAATTGCTTTTGTACTACTATATCCTTTTTGTGTAATTTCATATCGAATTGCCATAATCTTTCTTGCTTCTTCTGGATTTTCATTTGTTATTTTATACTTTTCTTTCATTGCATTAAAACATTGTTCCGGTGTTGCATTCTCATCTATCTTATTATCTTTTTTCCATTTTGCAATTTTTTCTTCTGATGACAAGTTAAATGCATATGGGTTAATTGTAATTGGAAATGAATCTACATAGCTATCTCCGTTTGACTCTAATACTTGTATTATTTTTAAAATGGTATTATTTAGTTCTTCTGTCTCTAATTTTGTTTTGTATAGTTCTAAGCGGAATCCCATAGAAGTTCCTGCAATCTCATTACCACTACTATCTAAAATGGATCCTCTTGCGGCTTCTAAGGTACTTTCTCTTGTTAAACGATTATTAGATTGCTCTCTATATTCTTTTCCATGAATAATTTGCAAGTTAAATAATTGTAATAGTAAAATAATTCCTATTACATAAATGAATACCGTTATTACATTATACCTAACTTTAATATTTGCTCCGTTTCTTCAATTTTTCACTCCGCTCTTTTTATTTCTAAATACAATAATTTATTTTTATTTTCTCTTCTGTAAATGTTATTCTTGTCTTACTCTCTATATTTACTTTTACTCCATACTTTTTATTTCTTTCGATTTTAGAAAATCTTTCTTATTTGCTTTTTACTCTTTAAAAATATCTGGTTAAAATTCGATTTCCTTTAAAGATATTCTCTAATAAATTTCCCGCTCTTTGTATTAAAGGATATAGGATGATGGTTAAAATAATATTATATATAATTTCAATTCCTAATTGAATTGCAAAATTCACAATCTCGACTTCATAATTATAAATAAAAGCATTTATTACATAATTTCCTATTTCATATAACGCTGTTGTTCCAAAAATAATAATAATAATCGTTAATTTACTATCTTTTGAAAAATTATTATCTAAAATTCCTCCAAGTAACCCAATAATCCCAAACATGATAGCTGAGATTCCAATTTTTTTACTAATAAAGAAATCTAATAGCAAGCCTGCTACTACTCCTATAGAAACTCCCATGTATTTTCCTGCAAATAGTCCTACAAATACAATTAATATTACAAACAAATTCGGTTTTACTCCAGCAATAGTAAACCAATTGAAAAAATTAGCTTGTAACAGATATATTAAGATAAATGCAAAAAATATAATAACGACTGATGCGATTTTTCTCATCTTTACCTCTCTTTTAATTTGTAATTACTAATACAGTGTCTAGCTTATCAAAATCTACAGCTGTTTGTATGGTAGCATATCGATCTGTAATATTTTTTGTATTGGTAATTTCTTTAATTGTTCCTACATGAATTCCCTTTGGATAAATTCCTCCCAAGCCTGAAGTTTCTACACTTTCGTTTTGAACAAGATTTGCATCTGTTGGTATATAGGTTGCTTTTATCAAAGAAGTTTCATTAATAATTCCTTTTGCAATAATGCTGTCTTTTGATTCGCTAATTGTACAACTAACAGAACTTGCAGGATCTACAATTGTTTGTACCTTTGCAGTATTTTCGGTTACAGAAATAATATGTCCTACCAACCCTTTATCTGCTATTACTGTCATATTAGGAGCAACTCCATCTTTTGATCCTAAATTAATGACAACCACTCCACTATAATTACTAATATCTTTATTGATTACATATCCAGAAATTGTTTTATATTCTCCATACTTTTCTGTTAAATTCATAGCCTCTTTTAAGGTTTCATTTTCTGCCTTAATGCTTTCCAATTCCCTTAAAGATTGTTCCAAATCACTATTCTTTCTCTTTAGTTCTTCGTTTTCCGTTTTTAAATTATTAATATCTGTAAAGAATGTATTATTACCTGATACTTTATTTTTTAAATACGTTAATCCATTTTGAATTGGCATTACAAGTGAACTGAAAGCATTTTCAATATAAGATAGCTTTTCAATTTGCATGTTTGATAAAAATACTAATAATATTAAAATAATAATTGTAATAATAGTTCCAACAATTCCACTCTTTCGGTTTCGATACATTCTTTATTTCCTTTCCTCTAATTTCTTCTTCTTGCATTAATTAACACATGTTTTAGTTTCTCTATTTCCTCTAAGGTTTTACCTGTTCCTTTTACCACACAGTCCAAAGGATCTTCTGCCACATATACTGGCATTCCAGTTCTTTGGCTTAATAATTTATCAAGATTTTTTATCATTGCTCCACCGCCAGCTAATATAATACCTTTTTCCATAATATCAGAAGCAAGTTCCGGTGGTGTTTTCTCTAAAGTTGTTTTTACAATTTCTACAATTTCATTAACTGAAGCTTGGATCGCCTCTTGCATTTGCGTTGAATTTACAACTACATTTCTAGGTAGGCCATTGTTTAAATCTCTTCCACTAATCTCCATTGACATTTCTGTCATAAGAGGAAGTGCACAACTAATTTGTATTTTTATTTGCTCTGCTGTTGTTTCTCCAATCGCTAAATTCATTTCTCTTTTTATATAATTAATAATATCTTGATCTAATTCATCTCCTGCAACTCTTAGTGAATGACTAACAACAATTCCTCCTAATGAAATAACTGCAACTTCTGTCGTTCCTCCACCAATATCAACAATAATATTTCCACTTGGCTCTGCCACGTCTAAATTTGCTCCAATTGCTGCAGCCATTGGTTCCTCAATTAGGTAAACTTCCTTTGCTCCCGCTTGAAGTACTGCTTCTTCTACTGCTCTTTCTTCTACTTCTGTGATTCCTGATGGTACTCCCACAACTACTCTTGGTCTACCTGTATTATATTTTTGTCCTACTTTATGAATAATATTTTTAAGCATAAGTTCCGTTGCTGAGAAATCTGCAATTACTCCATCTTGCATCGGTCTTACTGCTTTTATTGTATCCGGTGTTCTTCCGAAGCATTTCTTTTGCTTCCATACCCGTTGCTAAAATTTCTCCACTTCTACGATCAATTGCCACTACAGAAGGTTCATTTAATACAATTCCTTTTCCTCTTAATGTTACTAATAAGTTTGCTGTTCCTAAGTCAATTCCAATATCTTTTGAATTCAAACTAAAAAATTTAAACATGTTATCTTTTCCTCTCATTCCTTAATCTTGAAAATACACTTTCGTATTTATTATTCCCAATTATGACATGATCAATTAATTCAATTCCCAATATTTCTGCTGCAACTTGTAATCTTTTTGTAATTTCGCAGTCTTGCCTACTTGGCGTTGGATCTCCACTTGGATGATTATGTACTAAGATTACTCTTTCTGCTTGCATTTTTACAGCATCAACAAATACCTCTTTTGGAGCTACTACAGCATAATTTGTTCCTCCGAATGAAATGTCTTTTATTTTTAATAAAACATTTTTATGATTTAAAATTAGTATTTTTACCAATTCTCTTTTTTCTTGTTTCATTTCCGACATCAACAAATTTGCCACATCTTCTGTTCCTCGAATCATGATTTTTTGATTTTTAATTGGCTTTGAAATTCTTTTTGCTATTTCTCCTACTGCTTTCATTTGAATTGCTTTTACTTTTCCGATTCCTTTTATTTGCATTAATTCTTGCAAGGAAATTTCTTGCAAAAAATTTAGATTTACTACTTCTTCCCTACTTCCTAACATTAATACTCTTTGCGCAATCTGAATCGCAGTTTCCTCTTTTGTTCCTGTTTTTATAATGATTGCTAATAACTCAGAATTTGTTAATTTTTCTTCTCCATATAGTTCTAATTTTTCATATGGTCTTTCTAAATTTGGGAGTTCCTTTAATCTCATAAATGATTCCTTTCTCTCCCCCCCAAAAAACTATTATATCTTTTTATAAATAAAAATTGCAATTGCCATTCCAATAATGCTTGCGATATTCACTTTAAACATTAACCCAAAGGTAATAGTTACAATACTTAAATCTAAACTAATTGGTGAATTTAGTCCAAAGCTCTCTCCATATCCTAACCACCATAAAAAGTCAACTTGCTTTGCAAGTTCTCCTAGTAATCCCCCTATTACTAAACCTGATAAGATAAAAACAATTAAGATCCATATATTTTTGTCTTTTGTTGCCATATTTCCTCCTTTTTCCTTACGGAAGGCTAACTTTTTAATTATAAAAATCTTTTAATATTATATATGCATTACAGTTTTTTTTCAAGTAAATTATATAATTTGTCCTTAAATTTAATAAAGATTCATTGCTATATTCATTTTATAAGAAAAGTGGCTTCGCCACATGTACAGATTACTTCGTAATCGCACAGACTA
>ERZ826242.217-NODE-217-length-91173-cov-6.554973_pt1 | contig 91173 bp, 87 predicted proteins | sample MGYA00519871_ERZ826242 | MGnify/ENA primary metagenome ERZ826242 (study PRJEB31778, sample SAMEA3449226) | human gut metagenome | biome: human gut; feature: human-associated habitat; material: faeces | place: United Kingdom | collected 2010/2012 ... | reverse complement strand
AGTTAAGCCAGAAGGATGAAGAGTTAAGCCAGAAGGATGAAGAGTTAAGCCAGAAGGATGAAGAGTTAAGCCAGAAGGATGAGGAATTAAGCCAGAAGGCTGAAGAAATACGAAGATTAAAAGAAGAACTGGAAAGAGAAAAAAATAAGTAAGGTAAAGTGTCTCAATTCCTGACTGATCAGGAATTGAGGCTTTTAGAGTTGCAGAATATGGAAAGTAAAAAGAATATTTTATGGAAAATATTTATTTCAACATTATATTTAAGTGCATTTACATTTGGCGGTGGATATGTCATTGTGACATTGATGAAAAAGAAATTTGTAGATGAATATCACTGGATTGAGGAAAATGAGATGCTGGATCTGGTGGCGATTGCACAGTCGTCACCGGGTGCAATTGCGGTAAATGGAGCGATTGTAGTAGGTTACAAATTAGCGGGACTTTTGGGCGTTGTAGTTTCAATTATAGGTACGATAATTCCGCCATTTGTAATTATTTCGGTTATTTCAGTCTGTTATAATGCATTTCGGAGCAATTATTTTGTCGGTCAGATGCTGGAAGGGATGCAGGCAGGAGTTGGAGCAGTTATAGCATCCGTTACCTACGAAATGGGATCAGGAATTGTAAAAGAGAAAAGTATCACATCGATAGTGATTATGGCAGGGGCTTTTGTTGCCTCCTGTATCTATAAAATCAATGTCGTGTATATTGTAATTGTATGTGGCATAATAGGCGTTATCCGGGCCTGTATGAATAAGAGAGGAGAAAAGCAATGATATATTTACAGTTGTTTCTCAGCTTTTTACAGGTTGGAATGTTTAGCTTTGGCGGTGGATATGCCGCTATGCCATTGATTCAGGGACAGGTTGTAACAGCACATCACTGGCTTCGTATGTCGGAATTTACGGATCTTATTACGATTTCCCAGATGACACCGGGACCGATTGCGGTGAATTCAGCTACTTTTGTCGGAATTAAGATAGCTGGAATTCCGGGAGCATTTGCCGCAACGTTTGGATGTATTTTACCGCCATGTATTATTGTTACAATTCTTGCAAAGCTATATTTAAAATATCGCAATATGACAATGATGCAGGAGGTGTTACATTCACTGAGACCAGCTGTTGTGGCAATGATCGGAGCGGCAGGAATTTCGATTCTGGCGACGGCATTCTGGGGAAGTGAAGAAATTATTACATTCGTAGGAACGAAGTGGAGTCTGGTTATAATATTTTTCATTTGTCTGGTATTACTTAGAAAGGTAAAGATGAATCCTATATGGGTGATGTTGCTGGCGGGTGTGATGAAAGTTGTTGTTTCAAATGTTGTGAAGTAGAGGTATGAAAAGTAAGAGAGGGATAAAAGTGGGGGAAAAAACGATTGAAAAAAATGCGATTACGGAAGGAATTATCTGGAAACAGCTTCTGATATTTTTCTTTCCGATCATGCTGGGAACATTAATTCAGCAATTATATACAACCGTAGATACGATTATTGTCGGACGTTTTGTGGGAAAAGCGGCACTGGCAAGTGTAGGCGGTCCTGCGGCGGTATTATCGACGATCGTTGTAACATTCTTTAATGGACTGGCCAATGGGGCAGCAGTTATTATTGCTCAATATTACGGTGCAAAAGACAGAAAAAGGCTGCATGTGGGATTACATACTGCATACCTGTTTTCCATCGTGATCAGTCTTGTGATATCTGTTGCTGGTGCAGTGCTTACACCGTGGTTACTGAAAATTATGAATACGCCACAGGAGATGATGGCATCATCAACGACATATCTTAGAATTTATTTTATGGGAATTTTATTTACACTGGTTTATAATATGGGTTCGGCGATCATGAGGGCTGTGGGTGATTCAAGAAGACCGCTTTTGTATCTGGTGGTTTGCTGTGTATTGAATATTGTTCTTGATATTTTCTTGGTGGTCGTATTGAAAATGGGAATTGCCGGGGCAGCACTGGCAACGGTTTTCTCACAGTGCATCAGTGCGCTGCTGGTTACATATTCACTGACGAAAGATTATGATGCTATGAAGCTTAGATGCAGGGAGCTTCGTATGGATGCAGGGGTTCTGTCTAAGGAATTGAAAATAGGGGTTCCTGGGGCATTACAGGCATGTGCTTATGGTGTGACGAATGTAGTCATCCAGGCATCTGTTAACAGCTTTGGAACAGATACCGCAGCAGGATGGGCAGCCTATGGAAAACTGGATCTGATCTTCTGGACTGTATCCAGCGCACTTGGAGCGGCGGTAACAACTTTTGCCGGACAGAATTATGGCGCAGGTAAATTGGACAGGGTATATAAGAGTATTCGTGTTAATATCGGGATTTCGTATATATTTACAGGAGCGATCATTGTGATTCTGTATGCGTTCTGTGAACCGATGTACCATATGTTTACGACGGATCCGAATGTGATTCAGATCGGAGTTTATATGCTGCGTTTTCTGGTCCCGAGCTATTTACTTAGTATCCTGCTTGAGAATCTAAGTGGAGGACTTCGTGGTGTGGGAGATGTGCTCTGGCCGACGATATTTACGTTTGGTGGTTTGTTTTTGGTCCGGCTTCCATGGATTATGATTATGACACCAATACATCATAAAGTAGAGATTCTCTTGATCAGTTATCCATTGGCATGGGGAGGAACACTTTTATTTCTGATACCGTATTATTTCTGGAAGAAGAAAAAGAGGTATAAAAGATATAATATTAGATGATTCTGAGGCTTCTTATCAGAAAACAGACACTACCGGTTGTGCAGGAAATTCCTGAAAATTGGTGGTGTTTTTTGTACAGAATATGCTGAAAAATGTATAATTTGTATTATAATAAAAAGCATTATATAGTATAGATAGTGGATGCACGGCAGGATGGTGCAGATAGTAATCGTACTGTGCAAGAAATGTGTAAAACGTATAAAAAAAGATATAACACAATATTTGTACGTGAAATATAAGAAAAGTAAGTAGGTGAGCCGGATGAATCATAAGGATTTTATGACAAAAAGACAGGCTGAAGAAAAGATGGAATGTCTGCGGGAGGTGTTCGATGTCGTACGACTTGTGGACGGCAAGATGTTAAAAGAACGGTCAGAATGCCTTGAAAATATAGAACCATGTCAGTGCTATTCGGTCTGGCATAAGCAGGAACCGTGTGAGAACTGCATATCAATTCATGCACTGGAAGGCAAAACACAGGCATCAAAACTTGAATTCATGGATGCTGATATTTTCCAGGTATTTGCAAGATATGTAGAGATTGACGGAAAACCATACGTCATGGAGATGCTAAGAAAGCTGGAAGAAGATACACTGATTGATACGCTTGGATATGAGAAAATCGTAGAACGGCTTGCAATATACAATGAAAAGCTTTATAAAGATGCGTTGACTGGTGCCTATAACCGGCGTTATTACGAAGATGAGATGAAAAAAGTAGAAGGCGCTGCAGGAATTGCAATTCTGGATCTGGATGATTTTAAACTGTATAACGATACGCATGGACATAGCGCCGGGGACAGAGCATTGATTACGGTTGTCAAAGTAATCAAGCAGTACATACAGAAAACAGATAAGCTGATCCGGTACGGGGGAGATGAATTCCTTTTAGTATTCCCAGACATAGACAAGGATAGTTTTTCAAAAAAATTAAATAAGATACAATCAAAAATTGCAGGAACAAAAGTGCCGGGATATAACCGTATGCAGTTGTCGGTAAGTATAGGCGGGGTTATGGCAGGTGAAGAGACGGTAGAAGAGGCAGTAATCCGTGCAGACCGGCTGATGTATCTTGCCAAGACACAGAAAAATATGGCTGTGACAGAAGGTGAAGAAGCGAAGGTTACAGAAGAACATGACGGAAAAGAGGAAGATAAGATACGGCAGCAGATTTTGATCGTAGATGATTCGGAGCTGAACCGCGAGATATTAGAAGAGATGCTGCATAATGAATACAGGATACTGGAAGCAGAAAATGGCGAAGAATGTGTGGCAATGCTTGAGCAGTATGGAACGGGAATTTCCCTGATTCTTCTGGATATCGTAATGCCGAAGATGGATGGGTTCGAAGTTCTTGCATATATGAACAGGGAAAAATGGATAGAGGATATTCCAGTTATTATGATTTCCAGTGAAGATGCGGAGAATTCCATAAGACGGGCATATGAACTGGGAGTATCAGATTATATCAGCAGACCGTTTGATTCTAAAATTGTGTACCGGCGTGTATTCAATATGATTAAGTTATATGCAAAGCAGCGCAGACTGATCAGGCTTGTGACAGACCAGATTTATGAAAAAGAAAAGAATAATCAGATGATGGTCAGTATCTTAAGCCAGGTTGTAGAGTTTAGAAATGGAGAAAGCGGACTTCATGTGCTGCACATTAATAAATTGACAGGACTTCTGATAGAACGCCTGGTAGAAAAGACAGATCGTTATTCACTGACCTGGGAAGATCAGTATGTAATTGCAACGGCATCAGCATTACATGATATTGGTAAAATCGGAATTGATGAAAAGATACTGAACAAGCCGGGAAGACTTACCAAAGAAGAATTTGAGATCATGAAGACACATGCACAGATTGGTGCAGATATGTTAAAATCATTGGAGCTATATAAAGATGAAGAACTAGTCAAATATGCATATGAAATCTGCAGATGGCACCATGAACGTTATGATGGAAGAGGATATCCAGATGGATTGAATGGTGATGAGATTCCAATCTCCGCACAGGTTGTATCAATCGTTGATGTGTATGATGCGCTGGTAAGTAAGCGCGTATATAAAGATGCAGACACTCACGAAGAAGCAATTCAGATGATCCTGAATGGGGAATGTGGGACATTTAATCCAATATTGCTGGAATGCCTGATGGAAATAGAAGGAAAGATCAAACAGGAAATGCAGCAGAAGAGTTCGAAAGAATATATACAGGATACGAAGATGAAACATCCCGATATAAAGGATACGCATTTTTCGGATGTGGCAATGCTTGAAAAAAGTAAATAGCGGAAAATAATTTTAGATAAAAATAGTACGGACAACAGATATCCGTACTATTTTTATGTCCAGACCTTCCGGTTTTAATTAAATTCCTGAAAACCTTCAGGAGTTTCTGAAATCTCTGGAATGGTTAAAGAATCTTTCTGATTAAAATATTTTTTGGTCTCACTGATGACAACTTTACGAAGGCCAAGAAGCGCGATCAGGTTAGGAATAACCATCAGGGCATTTGTAATATCAGCAAGCATCCAGATTGGTTCAAGTGTCATGAATGGTGCAATGGCAATTGCAAAAATGTAAATGATTTTAAAAGGCTTAATACTCTTTGTAGTTCCTGTCAGATATAAAACACAGCGTTCGCCGTAATAATTCCAGCCAAGGATAGTAGTAAATGCAAAAAAGATCAAGCCAAATGAAATCAGGTAAGTACCGATGTTAATTGGAAGTCCTGCGTTATAAGCTGCGGTCACAAGAATACTTCCACTTAATTCAGAATTATCAAGGAGTCCACTGGAAATAACAACCAGTCCAGTCATTGTGCAAACTACAATTGTTGTAAAGAATACGCTGGTCATAGAAATAAGACCCTGTTTTACGCAGGAATTGGTTTTTGCGGCAGCGGCAACGATCGGGGAACTTCCAAGTCCGGCTTCGTTTGTATATACACCGCGTGCAACGCCCATTCTCATAGCTGTCATGAATGAGATGACCGCAGTTCCCGCAGCGCCACCAAGTACAGACTCCTTGGAAAATGCACAGGCAAAAATACGTCCAAATGTAGCCGGAATTACTTTATAATTCCATACAAGAATGAGAACAGATCCACCGACAAAGAAAAGCGCCATAAAAGGAACAATGAATTCTGCTACTTTGGAAATAGATTTAATTCCGCCGAGTGTTACAACCGCAGTCATAATTGTAATGATTGCACCTACAAGCAGTACAGGAAGATGGAAAGAGGCATTCACAGATTCAGTGATTGCATTTACCTGTGGGAAAGTACCACTTCCAAGAAGTGCGGTTACAGCTCCAAAGAAAGCAAATAACTTTGCAAGCCATTTGAATTTGTCTCCAAGTCCGTTTTGTATATAGTACATAGGACCACCGGCTATTTCTCCGTTTTCATCTTTTACACGATATTTTATAGCGAGAAGACCTTCGGCATATTTTGTCGTCATACCAAGAAGTGCAGATACCCACATCCAGAAGAGGGCACCAGGACCACCAATGCGAAGAGCGGTAGCAACGCCAACGATACTTCCGGTTCCGATACAGGCTGCCAGTGTAGTACAAAGAGTTGCAAAGGAAGAAACATCCCCAACACCATCTTCCTTTTCAAAAATACACTTCAGTGCTTTTGGAAATTTCGTAAGCTGCAATCCGCCAAGCTTGATTGTAAAATAAAGTCCTGTTCCCATAAGAAGAACGAGAGTAGGGGGTCCCCAGACAGCTGTCTGAATTTTTTCTAATACATGTGTCAATGTTTCCATATAAAATTCCTCCAATATTTTTCGCTTTATTGATAATAGACGGAAGTGAAAAATATTCTTCAAAAAACACACATGATGAAAAAAATTATTTTATGTCTAAACCAATCCTAGCATAGGAGAAATAAATATGCAATGAAAGTTATTTCTTTCACGTGGTTGATATTTTTTGAACACGGGCATCAGAATTCATAATAATTAATAATTTCCAAGTTTGCTCAGATATTTGTCAATGGTATCGAGGCGTTTTTCGATTCCTTTTGCCTTGTGACTAATGGTTTCTAATAAAGCTTCAGAGACAAATTGCGGAGCAATCATAGAATTGAAAAACGTATTACTGTCTACGGGAACAGTTAGAAGCACAGTGGCATACTGGGCCAGTTCAGAACTTGGTTTATCTGTAATAACGATAATCGAAGCTCCGGCATCGTGGGCCATTTCAGCAGTAACCTTATCCTGAAGGGAATATCTTGGAAAGCTGAAAAGAATCAGGCAATCTGTCTGTGAGATATTGCACATATGGTCGATCGGGCTCATGGTAGTCGTTGTTGTCATGGTAACATGTGGAACCATCTGTTTCAGATAGAGAATAAAATAATCAGCAAGGCAGATATTTCCTCTGGTAGCTGCTATGTATTTGTGTTTACTGGAAATAATGGTATCGGCAGCCTGTTCAAAAGTCTGAATGGAATTCTGGATAAAAATCTCTTCCAGATTATGAGCAGCATTTTTTAAATGCCGGTTGATATAATCAGCAGAAGATTCCAGCTTTGCCTGCTTGGCAATTCTCTGGGAAGGCACAGTGATGCTGCTGGAGATACTAAGAACTTTATCCTGGTAATCTTTTCGAAGTGCTTTTTGAAAATCCATAAATCCGGCAAATCCGATCGTACGGCTGAAGCGTATGACAGAAGATTCGCTGACACCAAGTTTCAGGGCAATTTCGGTAGATGTCATGAAACAGGCTTCGGACGCATTGTCGAGAATATATTCGGCAATCACTTTTTGAGTTTTTGTTAGTCGTTTTGAGTGAAGTAGTTCCTTCATATTTTCCATAATCTATTCCTCCAGGGGGTTCTATTGTTAATTAGATTTAAGCATGAAACGAGGATTCTTGCAAGATGCAGAAGATATTAATTATAGAAGAAAGAACGGCATATCAAGTGAAAAAAATAACTTATTGGTGAAAAAAATAACTTTTATTGCAATGTAAAATGATATGTGCTAGTATGTAGTCAGACGGAAATGAAGAATATTATTCAACAATAATGGAATAAGAAAAATAATATTCATTCAAAAAAGAAGATGTAACGGATTATAATTTTAGGAGGTTTTTTAAAATGAAAGTAGGATGTGTAAAAGAAATTAAAAACAACGAGTTCCGTGTAGGTATGACACCAGATAACGTGAAAAGTTATGTAAATGCAGGACACGATGTTTATATCGAAAAAGGTGCTGGAGAAGGATCAGGATTCTTTGATGCTGAATATGAAGCAGCTGGGGCAAAGATGATTGATACAGCAAAAGAAGTCTGGGATACCGTAGAGATGATGATCAAAGTAAAAGAGCCACTTCCGGAAGAATATCCATTATTCCACGAAGGACTGATCCTTTATACATATCTTCATCTTGCAGCAGACAAACCACAGACAGATGCTTTACTTGGAGCAAAAGTAAAAGGTGTTGCTTATGAGACACTGATTGAAAGAAACGGAAGCATTCCTCTTCTTGCTCCTATGAGCCAGATCGCAGGACGTCTGAGTATCCAGGAAGGTGCAAAATATCTTGAAAAGAGATTCGGAGGAGAAGGCGTTCTCTTAGCAGGAGTTCCGGGAACACCAAAGGCGAACATCGTAATCCTTGGTGGCGGATCTGTAGGAACAAACGCTTGTAAGATTGCTGTAGGAATGGGCGCTAATGTAACAATTATGGATATCAACCTTCAGAGACTTGCATATCTGGATGATATTTTCGGAGCACGCGTTCAGACACTTGTTTCTAATGATGCAAATATCGAGAAAGCTGTCAAAGAAGCAGATCTCGTTATCGGATGTGTTCTGATCCCTGGAAAATCAGCTCCTAAGATCTTCAAGAAAAAATATCTGAAAGAGATGAAACCAGGTGCTGTATTTGTAGACGTTGCTGTAGACCAGGGCGGATGCGGAGAGACTACAAAGGTTACATATCATGATGATCCGATCTTTATCGAAGATGGTGTTGTTCACTACTGTGTAGGAAATATGCCAGGAGCAGTTCCAAGAACATCTACAATTGCACTGACAAACGCTACACTGTCTTATGGACTGCAGATTGCAGGAAAAGGACTTGAGCAGGCTTGCAAAGATAACGAGGTTATCTATTCTGCTATCAATACATACGATGGAAAATTAACATGTAAGAACGTAGCAGACAGCTTTGACAGCTATGAATATACAGATGTAAGAACCGTATGCTAATACATGCAATATAATCGCTATATAAATAAGAAGAAACTAAAACTAAATGATTAATTCCTGTGAGAAGGAAAAGCGCTGGTGTCTTGGGGGTACCAGCGCTTTTTCAGATATATTAAAAAAATACATAGATAACAGTATATTTATACATAAGTTTGTATTATAAAAAGAACTTGAATATTAGTTCGTATTATGATATATTTATTTTTAACGGCGATTCAATACTTTAATTCACTAATATACGAAAGGCTATTTGTAGATATATGCTATAAATAGCCTTGTTTATTAATATTATCTATTTCCTATATTGTTAAAAAAATGTTACACTGGAAGACGGTAATCTTAAGGAAAGGGGAAAAGAAAAAATGGATTTACTTTGTAGTGTTAACTGGATAGCACTTCTTGTGTTAGCCATAACATTATTGCTGTTCAAAGTTTTGAATCAGTTAGCGATGAAGATCAACTGGACATTCGTTGTTCTGATCAGTATGGTAATGGGTGCCGTAATCGGTCTCGTATTTGCATCTGAGAATAACAGTTATCTTGTCTGGGTTGATTTGATTGGTGACATTTACATCAACGTAATTACTGCTCTGGTGGCACCAGTTATCCTGATTTCTATTATGTCAGGTTTTATTTCTTTAAATAGTAAAGAAAAAATGAAGAGTATAGGCCTTACATCTGTACTCTGGCTTCTGGCTTCATCTGCAGCAGCAATCGTTCTGTCATATATTTTTGGAGCCATTACAGGACTCGGAAAAGGGGCAGAAGCTGTATTTGCTGATATCGCATCAGTAAGTGATAACACAATCAGTTCTTATGAAGAACTTGCAACATCATTTGACCAGGTTATTTTGAAATTCTTCCCAACAAACGTCATCGGAGATCTTTCTAACGATAACGTTGTTGCAATCATCATTATTGCTATTGCAGTAGCTGTAGCATATGTTGGAATCTCAACAGAAGAGGGAGAAGAAAAAGTAGTCGCATTCAAGAATCTGGTAGAGGCACTGAAGAATATTATCTATCGTATTCTGGCATTTGTTATTGACCTGACGCCATTCGCAGTTCTGTGTCTGGTAGCAGGATCTGCAAGTCAGATCTTCGAGGATAAGAAGTCTCTCGTACAGCTGGTACTTTTGGTCGTTATGATCTATGTGGTATGTCTGGTACACAGCTATGGATTTAATGCGATTTTGATCAAGTTTGTTGCAAAACTTAGCCCGATTAAATTCTTTAAAAAGATTCTTCCTGCACAGATCACAGCATTTACAACTTCAAGTAGTGTTGGATCAATTCCTGCTTCTATCGAAGGTCAGAGAAAACGTGTAGGTATTGATGAGGAAATCTCAAACTTTACAACATCCCTTGGTACAACCATTGGTATGCCGGGATGTACATGTGTATGGCCAATTCTTCTGGCTATCTTCTATACCAATGCGGTAGGTATCTCATGGACAGTATCTGACTATGTAATGTTAGCTGTTGTCTGCCTGATCCTTTCACTTGGAAGTGCAGGAGTACCTGGTATCGGAGTGGTATCTGCTATGGCAGTGTTCAAAGCAGTTAACCTTCCAATCGCAGCGATCGTACTGTTAGTACCGATCAACAACATCTCAGATATGATCCGTACATTTGACAATGTAACCGCAGGTAATGTAACTGCAGCGATTGTTGCCAGAAAGATGGGCACTCTGGATGACAATATTTTTAATGCAGAAGAAAAGAAAGGAGAGAACGCATAATGAAATTGAAAAAGTCTACAATCGTACTGATCGTGTTAGCTGTCATTTTCCTTGGTCTCTCTGTAGTATCAACAAAGTATTCTGTAACAAGAACAATCACTGCAATCGATGAGATTGGTGATATGAAATTAAATGACGACAGTATCGACAGATTCAAAAAGGCTGCTGAGTATTATGAAGCCTTAGATCCGAATCAGAATCTGGAAGAGAAGATCACAAACCTGAAGACATATAAGGAAGCAAGACTGAATTATGCAAGACTTATGATCAAACAGGCTTCGCTTGCAGATAAGAAACAGGATGGTGCAGCAGAGGCTGTGAAAGAAGCTCGTGAAGCAGTAGATACATATGTACCTGCAGATGATAAATGGAGCATTGAAAACTATCAGGATCTTCTGGATCTGGAAGCTACATACAACAATGACGGTGGATCAGGATCCAGTGATGATGCCGGAGAAGCACCTCCGATGTGCTAATTATGATAGTATACAGGACAGGCTGCCAGGGATTGAAAATAAGGAGCCTGTTTGTATGGTATAAAAGACACGAAGTGTCTGGATGGATCTGCAGATGGCAGATCGGAAACAGTAAATGAAAAAGTTTATTTCAAATAAAAAGGAGAAAAGAGATGAAAAGAAGAGTTCTTTCATGTGTACTTGCTCTGTCTATGTCAGCTGCATTACTTGCAGGATGCGGAAGCTCATCATCTGATAGCAAGAGTACAGACAGCAAAACAGAGACAACAAAAGAAGCAAAAGCAGATACAACAAAAGCATTATCTGCAACAGATTACAACTTTGAACCAGATTATTACTTCAACACATTCAATACAAATTCCTTAAAAGACAAACCGCGTCAGGGAATCAAGACATTCAAGAGTGTTGATGAAGTTGTATACGAAGACATCACATATGATGAACTGATCGACCTGTTCCAGAAAGAAGGAACATACATGATCGCACTTTGCGGATCATGGTGCCACAACACAAGAGCTATGACACCTTCTCTTACAAAGTATGCAAAAGAGAATGGTATCGATACAATCTACACATATGACTTTAACCTGGATGACAACGAGAATGGTAATACATTCATCCGTATGTCTGACGGAAGTGAAAATGCAGGTGTAAACTACAACTACATGTATGGTGAAGTTGTAAAACAGTATCTGACAAATATTGATGACTGGATTGAGTTCCCATCAACAACAGAGAGAGCAATTTCTTACACAAATGCTAACGGTGAGACAGAGACAGTTGCCAGAATTCAGCAGCCAATCGCTTTTATCTACAACAAAGACAATACAACAAACTATAGCGACAATAAAGATGACAATGCTGAAAAATTCCCAGTAATGTATGCGTTCGAGAAGATGGTAGAGCGTGACAAAGATGGTGTATACACAAAAGAGTATGACGATGAAGGTAATGAAGTTACAGATAAAAACGGAGATCCTGTAAAGAATTACTGTACAAAGAAATACAATGCAGAGATGAAGAAGATGTTCGACTTCATCAATGACAACAACATCGAATTCACAGAGTATTCAAAAGAAGACTTCGTTCGTGAAAACTACCCGGCTCTTAAGGATGCTGAGAAGGTTAACATCAAGACTGTAACATATCGTCAGTTTGCATGGCTGTTACAGCAGGATGGAAATGCTATCTACATGGTAGGCGGACCATACGATGAAGCTACACAGAACGAGATCGCTGATGTAAATGCTAAGGCAGTAGAAAATGATGTAAATGTATACTTATGGGATCCATATGTTGACGGAAAGATCAGCGAGGATGACTGGGGATATAAGAACACAGGCGATATCATGAAGAGCGATAGCATCAACTTCATGTACACAACTCTGATCGAGAACTCTCTTACGAATCTTACAACAGAAGAGTTCGAGAACGGTGCTGATGGTGCAAGCCTGACATACAAGAACGATGCTGGTGAAGAAGCAACTGTTCCTGTAATCAAATCACCTTATGTATTCTCATTCAACAAGGATGCAACAGATGAGGATGGAATCGCAGCTCCAGTTACAGCTTACAGCGAAAAAGCAGATACACTTGATGCTGTATTTGAAGCTTACGCTGACGGAATTGCAAAATAATTATATCAATGATGTATAAGCCGGAGTGATCTGGATTACAAAAGTGATGAATAAAAGGGAGGTGTTACTTTGGTAACATCTTCCTTTTTGCGTGTGCCATGCTGGAAGAATCAGATGACTGGGGATAAGGGATTAAATACGAGCTCTTTTATGAGAATCAAGTAGCATGTGTAGAAAAATCTGGTTATAATAAAGAAGGCATATTTGGAGTCGGGATATGCTTTTACAGATTTTGTAGAGAATAAGCTTAGAATAAGAATAAAAGGAAAGTATAAGATATGAAGAAAAGAATGAAAAAGATAAGTATATTTTGTCTGACAGGAATGCTTGCTCTTGGACTGTGGGCGTGCAGTTCTTCGAAAGATGGTTCTTCGGAAGGCAGTTCTTCAAGTGATTCATCGGGTACAACGAAGCAGGAAACCAGTGAAAACGGAGTCACTGTAAATATGCCGGAGTTTTCGACGACAGACATGGACGGAAATAAAGTGACGAATGATATCTTTGCAGACTATGACCTGACGGTCGTGAATTTCTGGGCAACGTACTGTAATCCATGTATCGATGAATTACCGGAACTGGCAGAGTGGAAAAAAGAACTTCCGGATAATGTGAACCTGATCGGACTTTTGGTGAATGTAGATGAAAAAGGCAGTGACCAGTATAAATTAGCGGAAAAGATCATTAAGGAGACAGGAGCAGATTATCAGCACCTGCTCGCAACGGAAGAATTTGATGACCTGATCAGTGATCTGGTCGGCGTACCGACGACATTTTTTGTAGACAGTACGGGAAAGATCATCGGTGAACCATTTGCCGGAGCGGATGTTGATGCGTATAAACAGACGGTAGAGGATTATCTGAATGGAAAGTGATCATAAAATAAGAAACAAAGGAATGGAAAAAAGAACAAGACGGCTGATTGCCGGAGCAATATTGGTTGTGGCGGTTACGATGCTTGTATATGGAATATACAGGGGAGAAGTATCCATTGTACTGAACAAAGCAGTTAATGTATGCCTGGAATGTATCGGCCTTGGATAAAGAAACAATGATGAGAAAATTAACATTTGAAATAAAACGAAAACTGATACAGGCTGTGGCATTTGGCTATTCCAATCTATATCTTGGCAATTTCCTGGATGGGAGATTATATAAAGGGAAATGGAAAAGTTTCTGCAATCCGGGAATGAACTGTTATTCCTGTCCGGCAGCAACCATGGCATGTCCGATCGGAGCGATGCAGGCGGTGAACGGTTCAATTGATTTTAAGATAAGCTTTTATGTCTGGGGAATGATCCTGGCATTCGGAGTCGTTCTGGGACGTGCAGTCTGTGGATTTTTATGTCCGTTTGGATTGCTGCAGGAACTGCTGTATAAGATTCCGTTTCCGAAGAAGAAATTATGGAAAGGATTTACCTGGATCAAATATATTCTGCTGGCAGTATTCGTTATGCTGCTTCCTGTGGTAAAGACAAATGTTGTCGGAAGCGGCGCACCGGCATTCTGTGAATATATCTGTCCGGTCGGAACACTGGAAGGAGGAATTCCGCTCCTTTCCACACATCCGGAACTTCGCCATGTGATCGGGACATTATTTTCTGTGAAAATGCTGATACTTGTGCTCACACTGGTCGGAACTTTGAGTATCTGCAGATTTTTCTGCAAAGTGATGTGCCCTCTGGGAGCAATCTATGGAATACTGAATAAAGTCAGCTTTTTCCATATGGATGTAGACATGGAAAAATGTATCCATTGCGGGAAATGCAGCAGTGTCTGTCCGATGGATGTTAATCCGGTAGAGACACCGGATTCGGCAGAATGTATCCGTTGTGGGAAATGTACACAGGTCTGTTCGAAAGACGCATTAAAATTCGGAGTAAAAGTAGAAAGATAGAGAACAGTGGTTGTGCAAAATATATAAAAAATACAAGAATTTTCAAAAAATACTTGAAAAAAATACACATAATCCTATAATGGAAGTAGGTTAAGGAAATATTAAGAAATAAAGGACATTGGAGGTGTTGTCATGATTAGTTTTATTATTTGCTTAGCGTTACTTATAGGAGGGTATTTTGTCTATGGTAAAGTGGTAGAGAACACTTTTGCACCGGATGACAGAGAGACACCGGCGGTCCGGATCAATGACGGTGTCGATTATGTGGTAATGCCACAGTGGAAGTTGTTCCTGGTACAGCTGTTGAATATTGCAGGTCTGGGACCAATTTTCGGAGCTATGCAGGGTGCGTTATGGGGACCGGTTGTATTCCTGTGGATTACATTTGGTACGATCTTTGCAGGTGGTGTGCATGACTATTTTTCAGGTATGCTTTCTGAAAGAAATGACGGAGCATCCATTTCTGAAGTGTGCGGAATTTATCTCGGAAATGTAATGAAGAATGTGATGCGTGTATTCAGTGTTGTACTTCTGGTCATGGTTGGTACGGTATTTGCAGTAGGACCGGCGGGACTGATTGTTACATTGCTTGGAAATAAAGGTGTGACAGGAGCACTGGCGAATCCTGAAGTATGGCTTTGGATCATCCTTGCATATTATTTTATTGCAACATTTATTTCCATCGATAAGATCATCGGACGTATCTATCCATTGTTTGGTATCTGTCTGATAGTTATGGCAGTCGGTGTTATCTTTGGTATCTTTATGAATCCGGATTATACGATTCCTGAGATCTGGACGCATTTTACCAACATGCATCCGGCAGGAAAGCCGATCTGGAGCTTTATGTTCATTACTGTAGCATGTGGAGCCATTTCCGGATTCCATTCTACACAGTCACCACTGATGGCACGTTGTATGAAATCTGAGAAACAGGGACATTTCGTATTCTATGGTGCCATGGTTGCAGAAGGTGTGATCGCACTGATCTGGGCAGCAGCAGGCTGTTCTATCTATAAGGTTACAGGTGGACTGAACACAGGACTGAACGATATTCTTGCAAATGGTCAGTCAGCAGCAATCTATGATGTATGTATCAAGACGATGGGCGGCGTAGGTGTTGCACTTGCAATGATCGGAGTTATCGTATGCCCGATCACTTCCGGAGATACCGCATTCCGTAGTGCACGTCTGGTACTGGCAGACTGGTTCAAAGTTGATCAGAATAAGATGCAGAAACGTCTGATGTTATGTGTTCCGCTTCTGGCAGTCGGAGCATTTGTCGGACATCTGGATTATGCAATCGTATGGAGATACTTCAGCTGGACAAACCAGACACTGGCTATGATCGTTCTGTGGACAGCAAGTATGTATCTGTTCCGCGAGAAGAAGAATTACTGGATCACAGCGGTACCGGCAACATTCATGAGTGCAGTTTCTATGACATATTTCTTCTGTGCAGAAGAGTGCCTGGGACTTTCCACGAAGGTTGCTTATCCAGTAGGAATTATTCTGGCAGCAGCATTCCTTGGAATCTTTATCCATGCGACAAAGAAGCCAATGAAAGCATAGTTACAAGACAGAGTAATTTGAATCGCCATGCGTTCGAAAGAAGCTGCCAGTGGCAGGTTCTGTAGATATATAAAAAGCCAGAATGAATTGACAGAAATGAGATGATGAAAAGATGAAACCACAAAGACTGGGTAATGTATCGATTCCAGATAAAGAATTGATAAAAGACAAAAAAGAATGCAAAAAGATCGGACCTTGTGGAATTGGGAAAAAGGCAGTGTATCTTAGCAGTTTCTATATTGACAGAAGATATTACATACCGATCAGTTCTGTAAAAAGGATTTTCAAAAGAATCGCCATGAGTAAGGGTGGATTTACAGGAAAAGGTGTATTCGGTACATTATCCTATCTTGTGGTCGTATACGAGGACGGAAAAGAAAAGCAATGTAACTTCAAACATGAAGAAGATGTAGACCGGTTTCTTGCCTATATAGAGGAAGAATATCCGGAGATTCCGGTACATAGTCTTGAGGCTGAGCGGAAGCTGGCAGAGAAGGAAAGATGGCTGGCAGAAAAGCAAAGAGAAAGAAAGGTATCGGAAGAAACGAAAAGATGTCTTGTGAAGCTGGAACAGGCAGAACAGTATCTGAAAAAGCAATCGGATATCTATATGGACTTAAGTCAGTCGGCGAAGAAAAAGCGTACCTATGACAGGAGCAATCCGGCATATAAATGGGTAGCTCTTGCAATCGTACTGATGGGCGGCGCAGCATTTATCTATGGTATCTATGCACTGACGACGCATGCGGGATTTGGAATGTATTTCCTTTTGTTCGGTCTGGCCGCAATCTTCTTGTTTGCCGGAGCGAATGTACTTCCGACTTCGAAGAATAATAAGAATTATATTGAGAAGCAGCTGACGGAATCCATCCGTCAGATGGAAGATTATATCAGAGAATATCCGGATTTCCCGGTACCGGCTCATTATGCGCATCCGGTTGTGTTAAAGAGAATGCAGGAAATTATGAAAGAGGGGCGTGCGAGAAATATTCCGGAAGCATTACAGGTCTTGAAAAAAGATCTGAAAGCGTTGAATTCCAGCGTGGTCGTCGAGAAAGAAGAGTATGACGAAGTGGTAGCGATCAAACCGATGTTTCTGGTGATGGATTATAAATAATTTGACAGATAGAAAATGCGGTCGGCATATATTCTGAGATTATGAGTAAGAATATATTGCCGGCCGTATTTTTGACATATGAAAGTATACAAGAGAAGATGCCAGCGGAAGAGTCTTTTGTATCGCTATGTGTTTGAAAGAAGCTGCGTTTGGCCATTGTAGAGGGCTTGTGGAAAATGCTTGTAGAGAAATAGGAAGATTGTTATAATGAGAACATACATTCGGAATGGACCGAAGTGGATTGAACATGATGAAAGGAGACACATAATACGCATGACAGATAAAGAACAGCGAAGTTATATCGCAATCGACCTGAAATCATTTTACGCATCGGTAGAATGTAAAGAAAGAGAGCTGGATCCGATGACAACCAATCTGGTAGTAGCGGACAAAAGCCGTACGGAAAAGACCATCTGTCTGGCAGTATCGCCTTCTTTGAAATCCTACGGGATACCGGGTCGTGCCCGACTCTTCGAGGTCGTGCAGAAGGTAAAAGAAGTGAATAAACGACGGATCTGCATGGCACCCGGAAAGAAGTTTGTAGGAACTTCCACAGATAACGAAGAATTAAAAGCACATCCGGAATTGGAACTGGATTATATTACGGCAGTTCCGAGGATGGCATTATATATGAAATACAGTACAGAAATCTATAACATTTATCTGAAATACGTTGCACCGGAGGATATCCATGTCTATTCTATCGACGAGGTATTCATGGATGTGACTGATTATCTGAATACTTACTGTATGACGGCGAGGGAGCTGGCTGGGAAGATCATTCAGGAAATCCAGCAGGAGACGTCGATTGCAGCAACGGCCGGAATCGGAACGAATCTGTACCTGTGTAAAGTTGCCATGGATATCGTGGCGAAGCATATCGAGCCGGATCAGAATGGGGTGAGAATCGCAGAACTTACAGAAATTTCTTATAGAAAGCTTTTATGGGCGCACCAGCCAATCACGGATTTCTGGCGTGTGGGCCCGGGGTATGCGAAGAAGCTTGCGGAAGTCGGATTATTCACCATGGGAGATGTGGCAAGATGCTCGCTTGGGAAAACAGGAGATTATTATAATGAAGATCTGTTGTACCGGTTGTTTGGCATCAATGCAGAACTTCTGATCGATCATGCATGGGGATGGGAGCCTTGCACGATCGCAGATGTGAAGGCGTATAAGCCTGAGAATAACAGTATGGGTGCGGGACAGGTACTGCACTGTCCATATGATTTCGAACAGACAAAGATCGTGGTAAAGGAAATGATTGACCAGCTGGCACTGGGTCTGGTAGATAAATGTCTTGTGACAGATCAGATCGTTCTGACGATCGGATACGACATCAAGAATCTGGAACAAGGAGCGAAGAAAAATGTAGGGGAGATCACGACCGACTGGTACGGCAGGAAGCTGCCGAAACATGCACATGGAACCGCTAATCTGAAGCAGCATACTTCTTCATCGAGACTGATGACACAGGCAGTTGTAAAGCTGTATCATGAAATTGTGAATCCGGATCTTCTGATCCGCCGGATTACGATGGCAGCGAATCATGTGATCAGTGAGAAAGAGCTCCAGGAAGAACAGCAGTATGAACAGATGAATCTCTTTACAGATTTTGGAACTGCAAAGAAGGAAAAGGAAGAGAAGAATGAGAAGCTGGAACGGGAAAAGAAGATGCAGAAAGCGATGCTGGATATTAAGAAAAAATATGGGAAGAATGCAATCTTAAAAGGAATGAATCTGCAGGAGGATGGAACTGCGATGGAACGGAACCGGCAGATCGGAGGACATAAAGCGTGAGAAAGGAAAATATTTCGAAAGAAAATATTCCAACAAAACGGATTCTGCAAGAAAGAGAATCGGTAAAAAATATTTCTAAGGAAAACAGGATACAATTTTCTGGAAAATTGCAGAGATCAGTAATGGAAGTACAGCGGAAATATGGTGATATCCTGGGCTTTCCGCATCATGTATCGGAGACACATCCGCTGATGCCGACAGCAGATCGGGCAGCTCAGTTTGCACCATTTGCGGCTCTGACCGGATATAAGGAAGCAATCGAAGAGACAGAGCGGATAGCAGAGGAAAAAGTCGAGCGGGAATACGAATAAAGACAAAAAATAGAAGCAATGGAAAAGATATGGTGAATTTCTTGACCTTCAAGCGGCTTGAAGGAATATAATCACCTTAACAAAAAGAGAGGAGGATTCAGATATCCGGAACAGGGGAAGGTGAGAGTATGGAAGATACGGGAAAGCTTGAAGAAAGAAATTAAAAAGTTGCGTCTGATCGGTATTCCGGTACAGGAGATCAAAGAAATCTACGAAAACAGACTGACCTTGCAGGAAGCTTTATCCCACAGACTGGATGAAATCGAAAAAGAAGAACGTACATTAAAGGAAACGAAACTGACCTGCCAGAAAGCATTGAAAAGTAAGCTTGATATTACATCGATCGATCAGCTTGAGATTGAGGAAGAAAAAGAAGAGTGGCAGGTACGTCTGGCAATTCTTTTGAAAGAGGATATTGTACAGAAGAAATTAAGCAGGGATGAGATGAACAATGAGATTGCATGCTTTTTCATTGCAGGAACGATCTTAAGTGCGATATCTATATGGCTGCTCCCGAAGGATTATATCGAAACACATCTTTATGTCGGGCTGATTTCACTTGCAGCCGTGGTAGGTCTGCTGATCATAGGAACATGTTCGGCGAATATGAAAGTGCATTTGACATTGTTACTTCTGGGGGCAGTTGTACAGCCTGCCGGACTTTTTACAATCGGAACATTGATGGGAAGAGGATATATGGTGTGTCGTGATACGGCGGTATTGAAGCAGTATGTGATCTACCTGTATGGCGGGGCATTTATTCTTGCAATCATATTGTGGATGGGTTCAAAGCTGAACCGCTATATCCTGAACAAACTCTGGATCAGTATGCTTACAAGCCTGATCATGGCAGGAGTGATGACGCTGATGCTGAATCAGAAGTATGGTCATTTGATGGTAACCGGTGAACTTATCGTCGGATTCCTGTGTGCGGTTATTTACCTGGCTGCAGTATCCGGAACATGGACACTGGCGAATGCAGACTGGGGAAAATATAACCGGTATCATGCAGTGTATACATCGAACAAGATGATTAATGTATTCGCAACGGTATTCAATGCAGCCGGATACTATAGTGGAAAGAACTGGAGGAGATAGCAGATATGAATTATATTACATTTAATGAGGTTATTGAAGTGAATGGATTGCTGGAGGAGAAAGGGCTGAATTTTAAGGTTCACTTGAGAGATGCCTGTGGAAAATAGTCCTGCTGGATCGAACCGTTAGGAAACTGTACTTGTGAAGGACGGTATGAGGAGATGTATCAGGTTGTGGAGGAATATTTTGAAAGTAAGGGGCAGAAAATTGAGTTTGATGAGACGAAGTTGAATTTTTTTGTTGGGTAGTATTATAAAAGGTATTGTAAAATGTTTATTTATATGTTAATCTATACCAAAGCATATTTCAAGAGAAATCTGAGGTATAGAACCCATATATACCATCTATATTCTAATTACATTTCGGAAATCTATGCTTTTTATACCAATCAATTGTAAAGGGCAGGAGATGACTGAAAGTGTAAGTAAGATATCCTTCTGCATATAGGAGGAAACTGAATATGGCGAGAAGAAAGAGTCAGAAGAGACATAACAAAAAGTATCAGGTAAATGATCGTCAACTAAAGGCAAAACGAGTGTATAAAGATACGATTTTTAGAATGTTGTATCATGATAAAGAAAATTTACTGTCATTGTATAATGCAGTAAATGGAAAAGATTACAAGAATCCGGATGAACTGGAGATAGTTACATTAGAAAATGCAATCTATATGGGAATGAAGAATGATTTGGCGTTTATTATGGATATGAATTTATATCTGTATGAGCATCAGTCAACGTACAATCCCTAATATACCACTCAGAAATTTATTCTATGTTGCGGAAGAATATCAAAAATTAGTTGTTAAGAAATCTCTATATTCAACCGCAATACAAAAGATACCAACACCAAGATTCATTGTATTTTATAATGGGACTCAAGAAGTAGAAGATTACAGTGAATTCCGGTTATCTTCGGCTTATGAGAAGCCAACAGAAGATCCAGATCTGGAATTAAAATTCACTTCCACAGGCAGTGCTTGGCGGATGTACGGTTATGATGTTTGGATCGATCATGTATGAAGGAATCAAGATGCTGAAAGAGTGCAAATTCGATGACAGAACGATGATCATCGTATCGCTGTCATTCAGTATCGGAGTTGGTCTGACACAGACATCCGGGAACTTCTTTGCAGCATTCCCAAGTGCGGTAGGAGATGTATTTAATGGAAATGCAGTGGCAGGCGTGTTCGTGGTATCATTGCTTTTGAGTCTGTTTTTGCCGAAGAAGGCGAAGGTGGAGCAAGAGAGAATATAAAATAACGAATAATAGAGAGAAAGATTATCTGGAGAAAGGAAGGATCCGGGTAATCTTTTTTGTGTCATGCGTTATAAGTAGCTGCTGGTAGAAGGTTCGTTAGAGCTAAAAATATATAAATGAAGTTGGAAAAATCACAAAAATGAAAAAATAGGTTAGAAAAATGGAAAATAAGAAGAATGACAAAGGCAGTAGATACCTATGTTAAAACAAATAATCCTGTAAAAGTAGTTAAAATCCCAATATGAAGGAGAGTATTCACATTGGGATTATTATTTATGTTTAAGTTATGATTTATATTGACTAAAACTTTTTTATGGAAGAAGCCGAGATATAAACCCAATTGTTCCTATGTTTGAATTTGGCCCAATTGTTAGAAATTGACACTACTAAGATAATGTTTCCTTTTTTGACGGTGCCGGCAGAAGAATAGTTATTTCCTGGTCCCGTGTGTAAGGTGGCTTGGGCAGAGGTGACGACATATTTGGTTGTGTGAAGACTACGGTCACTGGAATCCGCTAAATTATCTTCCGAAGATTGTGAGGGAGATAAAGAGAATTTTGAATAAGCAGTAGCAGCATAAGCGGTAGAACAAAAAGTTATACTTATTGTAATTCCAGCAATAATAAAAAATAGTGTTTGTTTAAGAAATTTCATTTACAACGATCCTCCTTAGTATTTGATAATTTATACTTTACAGATCAATTCTTAAATATGGGATTAAAAAATCTGAAAAATTCTTAATTTTTTCTGGGTATTATGATTTGTATGTTATGATTTGAACAGTAGAATATGTAAAAGGAGTGGACTATATGAATCATATTTTAATTATCGAAGATGATCCGGATATCCGGGAGAGTCTCAGAATATTGTTGGAATCTGAAAATTTTTTGATAACAGAAGCAAAAAACGGTTCAGACGGACTTAATAAATTTTCAGCAGAAATAAACCTTGTAATATTGGACATTATGATGCCTGGAATATCAGGTATTCAAACTTGTGAAGAAATAAGAAAAAGATCAGTTGTTCCAATTCTTTTTTTAACAGCAAAATTAAGTGAGGAAGATAAGATTACGGGATTAACAGCGGGAGCGGATGATTATTTGGTAAAACCATTTTCAGCGGCAGAATTACTTGCAAGAATTCATGCGTTGTTACGAAGACATCAGGTATATGATACCGAATTTCATAGAGATTCCCAAAAAGAGGAATGGATTGAAAGGCATGGGATAGTTATCAGCAGTTTGTATAATGATGTGTATATGGGAGAAAAAGAACTGTGTTTGACAGATATAGAATATAGAATCTTATTATTGCTGATGAAATATCCAGGAAAAATATTTTCTATACAAAATTTATATGAAAGTGTATGGCAGGAACCATTTTATAGGGCATCGGCCAATACGATTATGGTACATATTAGAAAATTAAGGTCAAAAATAGAAGAAGATCCACAAAATCCCAAAATAATAAGAACTGTATGGGGAAAGGGGTATACATTTGGTTAAGGTAAAGAATGCCAATCTTACAGTTAAAATGCTACTATTACTTTTGAAAGGAATTTTAATAGGAAGTATTGTTTTTATATTATTATATTTTGGTGGTAGTCATGTATTAATGAACTACTATTATGAATCCGATTATATATATAAGGCGGAAACACCTTATGTGAAACGTCTGCAAAAATATGTTACAGAAAATCATGTGGCAGCTACAGACTCTGAAAAATTGAAAAAATGGTCAAATAAGCAGAAGATTTCATATTTTTCAGTTTCAAGAGAAAGAAAAATATTATTTGATAATTTTTATGTAGAAGCCAATCTATTAAAGCCAGTAGAAAATGACATGTTGCATTATACCTGGTATTTTTTGCAAAATGTAAAATTTGAAGATGGTGATGCGGATGTATATATTTATGCGGATTATGAAGTGAAGATAAAACTGTTTTTTATATTTACGATTACTGCAATCAGTTTTGGAATATGTTTTGTTGTATTTATTTTTGGAATAAGAAAAGAAGTGAAATATATACAAAAGTTAAGTGAATCTATCCAGCAGATAGAGGGCGGATATTGGGATGCCGATATAGAGGTGAGAGGAAAAGACGAACTGGGAAATCTGGCCTACGGACTGGATCAGATGCGTAAGACTTTGATAAAAAAAGAAGAAAATGAAAAGCAGATGAAAGAGTATCAGAATAAATTGGTGCTTGCGATGGCGCATGACCTTCGGACGCCGCTGACAAGTCTGATCACTTTTTTAGAAATTGCAATAAAGAAATCAACAAATAATGAGAATCAGGAATATATACAAAAGAGCTGGCAAAAAGCAAATCAGATCAGGGAACTGACAGATCAGTTGTTCGATTTCTTTTTGATTCAAAAGCAGGAAAAAATAGAATTAGATTCACCGGCAAATGCAGAATATGCATTGGGGGAATATTTGTCAGAGTTTTGCGCGTTTGTTGAAGCTGAAGGATATCAGGTGATTGTTAAAAATATGGAGTGGGGCGAAGAAAAGGTACAGATTTACCATAGATATATAGGTCGTATTATGGATAATCTGGTTTCAAATATAAAAAAATATGCGGATAAAGAGTACCCAATTATTTTGGAGATGAAGAATAATGAAAATATGATACAGATAGATTTTGAAAATCAAAAAAATACTAAAAAAGAGTATGTAAAAGGAACGGGAATAGGAATACAGAATATAAAAAATATGATGGAGCAGATGAAAGGAGAATCTGAAATTATAAATAATGAAAACAGATATGCAATTGTTTTAAGTTTTCCGATATATATAGAATAAGATACTGCGAAAATCGCCTGTTAGAAATTAAGAATTATTCAGATTTGTTAAGAAGCAGGATAAGATTTATTGGGTATAGTAAGGGTAAGTAAATCGAGTTGTTTTGGTGTATTTGGAAAAAGGAATCATACCATTTTACTGAATTGAGAAAATGGACAATTATAGTTTTATGGTAGAAATTATTTTTGGCAAAGTTTGTGGTTGATTTTCTTTTTGTGAATACTGCGAATGACCGTTTTTGTGCTTTTATTATACATGGAATAGAGCAAAATTACGAATTTGCTCGTTTGTAGGAGGTAGATATATGAAAAAATCAGGTAATATCGTAGGAATTGTATTGGTTTCCTGGGGGATAATTTTACTTTTCATTGTAATGTGGTTAGGAAATAAGTATCCTGAGATACAACAGGATTTACTCCTGATAGTTAGAGTGTACATAGGACTAGTGGCAGTCTTTGTAATATCCAGGATTATTTTTAGGATAGTGAAGAGGAGAAAAAGTGAACATTCATAAAAATATAAAATCACTAAAAAGAAATGCTATATTGCTATTATTATATGATTTACTGGTGTTATGCATTGCATTTGCAAAAAATGGAATGACAAATATGTCAGCAGAAGCCCTTACGTCACTGATCGTATCCTTAGTCTTTGGAATATTCATTAATTTACTCTGGATACTGGATTCCAAAACCTGGATTACAGATTGTGGAAAACGAAAATACATGTGGTCATATTGGTGCGGCGAAATTGTATTTCTTCTGTTAGCATTTGCTTTGGAAAACTGGAATCAATCGGTTGTAGCATCTGTCATATTGGGAGTGATGGCGGTGTATATCGCAGTTGGAATATGGTGGGTGAGCCGTAAGCTCTAATGCGCTAACGCTCACCACATACATCCAAAAATTCCTGCACCAGCGGTACAGGCTTTTTACCCTTTGCCCAGATCAGAAGTATCTTAGTTACAAGATCCGGTTCATCCAATTCTTGTATACAAAGTCCGTCACACAAACTTGCCATGGACTGAGGAAAAATGGCAGTTGCAAGATTTTCTTTCGCCCAGAGCATAGCACCTCTTGGATCGTCGCAGACGCAGAAGATGTCAGGATTCATATTCTGGGCATGAAAGGTATTCATGATGAGTTCTTCGTATCTTCGGTATAAGATTAACGGTCTATGTAGAAGATCAGCAAGTTTTAAGGAACCACCTGCAGTTTGTTGCGAAGAATTATGAGATGCATCTTCCGAACGAACGGTTGGAGAGAAAGTATCTGCTGTAACGGCAGCAGCCTTTGAAACAACATTTTCCGGTGCAGATACCGCAATCATCGGCTCGGAGCACAATTCCATATAAGACACCTCATCAAGACGCAGTGGTGTTCTGGCAACGGAGATATCGATGATCCCGTCCAGAAGATACTGATAAAGCGAATAAGTGATCCCGTCGTGAACTTCAAAGTTCACGTCGGGATTTTTTTTCGAAAACTGGGAAATATAAGGCATGATGGTATCTACCGTTGTCGGGGTCAGGCCGATACGTAAGATACGTTTTTTCCCGGTTTTGGAGACTTCCAGTTCGGTAGATCTGGCGTATTCCAGCAGATTACCGGAGCGGTCGTAGAGAAGCTTGCCGGCTTCAGTCAGAGTAACGCCCTTGCTGGTGCGGTCGAAAAGTTTTACATTTAATTCATTTTCCAGCTGACGGATCTGGTAGCTGAGAGGTGGCTGGGACATGTTCAAGTGTCTTGCAGCTTCGTTGATGCTGCCGGTGGATGCGATTTCGCGGAAATATTCTAACTGCCTGAGTTCCATAGTAGATTACCTGCCTTATATATTTTTTATATTGCAAAGCTATAAAAACAATATTATTCATATCAATGATAACGGACTATAATAGAACAGTCAATGGACATTGTAATAAGTAGATAACGAATAAAGAAACCTGAATATTATAAAGATTCATAGTGTGGTATTCAGATATAAACAGATATCATTTATTAGTTATCGGATAGAAAAAGGAATGGAGTGAAAATAATGAAGCGTCTTGAAAAGTTTCTGAGACCTTACCGCAAGGAAAGTATTCTGGCACCGCTTTTTAAGCTGTTAGAAGTTGTGTTCGACCTGATGGTTCCGGTTGTGGTAGCTCAGATTATTGATGTGGGCGTTGCGAAGAACGATCATGGATATATCGTGCAGATGTTCTTTGTATTACTGCTCATGGCAGCGGTTGGACTTTTATGTAGTTTTACCGCACAGTTTTTTGCCGCGAAGGCGAGTGTTGGATTTGCGACGAGTGTGAGACAGGCAATGTTCGACCATATCCAGAGTCTCTCATTTTCAGAGCTGGATGTGCTTGGAACGGATACACTGATTACCAGACTTACAGATGATGTAAACCAGGTGCAAAATGGTATCAACATGGGACTTAGGTTATTACTTAGAAGTCCGTTTGTCGTAATCGGAGCCATGGTGATGGCATTTACGATCAATGTGCGCTGTGCACTGATCTTCGTAGTGACGGTACCGATCCTGTTTGTGGTGGTATTTTCTATTATGCTAATCAGTATCCCGCTGTTCAAGAAAGTGCAGGCCGGACTTGATCGTGTGACGGGACTTACAAGAGAGAACCTGACCGGTGTCCGTGTCATCCGTGCGTTCTGCAGGGAAGAACAGTCAGTAGATGAATTCGAAGAGGGCAACAAAGAACTGACCAGACTGAATGAATTTGTAGGAAGAATCTCAGCGTTACTGAATCCGGTTACGTATGTACTGATCAATGGGGCAACCGTACTTCTGATCGCACGTGCCGGTGTGCAGGTGAATATTGGCAATCTTCAGCAGGGACAGGTAGTAGCGTTATATAACTACATGGCGCAGATTATCGTAGAGCTGATCAAATTAGCATCGCTGATTATTACACTGAATAAATCTATGGCGTGTGCAGACCGTGTGGCTGGTATTCTGGATGTGAAGTCTAGTATGGAATACAAGAAAAGTGTAGAAGCCGGAGATACAAAGAAGGCAGATAACACAAATGATAATACAAAGGCTGTCGGAAGTAAGAAAGAAGGAGTAGCTTCTGAGAATGTAGTTACATTCAACCACGTTACATTTACCTACGAAGGCGCCGGAGCATCAAGTTTATCTGATATTACGTTCCAGGCTAAGAAAGGCCAGACGATCGGAATCATCGGAGGAACCGGAAGTGGTAAGAGTACACTTGTAAGCCTGATCCCAAGATTCTATGATCCACAGGAAGGAACGGTGACGGTGAATGGTATTCCTGCCAAAGATTATCCGCAGGGGGAGCTGTGCCGGAAAATCGGTGTAGTCCAGCAGCGGGCAGTCCTTTTCAAAGGAACAATCCGCGAAAACCTGAAGTGGGGAAATGACCACGCAACAGATGAGGAACTGTGGGATGCAATCACAATCGCACAGGCGAAAGATGTAGTAGAATCAAAAGACGGCAAGCTTGATTTTAAGGTGGAACAGAATGGACGGAACCTTTCCGGAGGACAGAAACAACGTCTGACGATCGCCCGTGCACTGGTCGGACATCCGGAAATCTTGATCCTGGATGACAGCTTAAGTGCACTGGATTTTGCAACAGATGCAGCGCTTCGTAAAGCAATTGCAGGTCTGGAGGGAGATGTGACTACATTCCTCGTATCCCAGAGAATCTCAGGTATCCGTCAGGCAGACAAGATCCTGGTTATGGATAATGGATCACTGGCAGGACAGGGAACACACGAAGAACTGATGGAATCCTGCGAGACATATCAGGAAATCTATTATTCACAGTTCCCGGAAGAACGCCCGGTTACAGACAAGTCTTCAGAGGAAGCCGGAAAAGCTTTGGATAAAGCGGATAAACTGACAGAGAAGACAGAGAAAGGAGCGGCAGAGTAATGAAGAAGTTATTAAAGCTCATAGGAAAATATAAGATTTTTCTGGTATTCAGTGTAGTCTTTGCTGCAATCTCTGTAATACTTCAGTTATATGTGCCGGTTTTATTCGGAGATGCAATCGATGAAGTAGTTGCGGCACATGAGGTTAACTTTGATGGTATGTGGTATTATCTGAAGCAGATTGTGATATTCATTGTGATATCAGCACTTGCTACATGGCTTATGAACCTGTTAAATAATCGCATGACCTACAGAATCGTGCAGGATATCCGTTCGCAGGCAATCAGACATATCCAGGTACTTCCATTATCTTATCTGGACCAGCACAGCACCGGAGATATCGTAAGCCGTGTCATTGCAGATACAGATATTTTATCCGATGGTCTGTTACTTGGATTTACACAGTTATTTTCCGGAATTGTGACGATCGTGGTAACGTTGATCTTCATGTTTTCAAAAAATGTATGGGTAACGTTACTGGTAATCGTGCTGACTCCATTTAGCTTTGTAGTTGCAAAATTCATTTCATCCAGATCCTATACGATGTTCAGAAAGCAGAGTGAGACAAGAGGTCGTCAGACAGCATTGATTGAGGAAATGATCGGCGGACAGAAAGTAGTCAAAGCATTTGGCTATGAGAAAGAGTCTTCCAGAAGATTCGATGAGATCAACAAAGAACTGCAGACATACAGCCAGAAAGCGGTATTCTACAGCAGTTTAACAAACCCGTCCACACGATTCGTCAATAATATCATTTACGCAGGAGTAGCACTTCTTGGAGCATTTTTAATTCCGGGAGGAACACTGACCGTTGGTGGTCTGTCTGTACTGTTATCCTATGCGAACCAGTACATGAAACCATTCAATGATATCAGTTCTGTCATTACAGAGATGCAGAATGCACTTGCATGTGCGGACCGTATCTTTGATCTGTTAGAGCAGAAAGAAGAGACGCCGGATGCAGAAGGCACGCTGGTCGATGTAAGTGGAAATGTAGCAATCGAAAATGTAGCATTCAGTTATGAAAAAGAAAAGAAACTGATCGAGGACTTTGATCTGGATGTAAAACCAGGCATGCGTATTGCAATCGTAGGTCCGACCGGATGTGGTAAGACAACATTTATCAATCTGTTGATGCGGTTCTACGATGTAGATGGCGGTAAGATTATGGTAGATGGGAAGGACATCCGTGACGTATCCAGACATGCACTTAGAAGCAGCTTTGGTATGGTATTGCAGGATACATGGATCAAGAGTGGAACGGTGAGAGATAACATTTGCTTTGGAAAACCGGATGCAACGGATGAAGAGATCATCCGTGCGGCAAAAGAAGCAAGAAGCTGGGAGTTCATCCGCAGACTTCCAAAAGGACTGGATACAGTGCTTCATGAAGACAGTATCAGTCAGGGGCAGAAACAGCTTCTTTGTATCACAAGGGTAATGCTTTGTCTGCCGCCAATGCTGATCTTAGATGAGGCGACATCAAGCATTGATACACGTACGGAACTTCAGGTACAGGAAGCATTTGATAAGCTGATGAAGGGAAGGACAAGCTTTATCGTAGCCCACAGACTGTCTACGATACGTAATGCCTCGTTGATTCTTGTTATGAAAGACGGCAAGATCATCGAACAGGGTAATCATGAAGAATTGCTGAAAAAAGGTGGCTTCTATCATAAGTTATATCATAGCCAGTTTGAAAATTAATATGAAAAGGGGACGGGGTATTTTTAAAAAAACTCCGTCCCTTTTTTAAAATGTCCTGTCCCTTTTTAAAAAACCTCCGTCCCCTTCGTTTATTTATCTGCTATAATAACAGGTAGTTAGAAGTAAAAAAGGGAGTAAGTTTATATGACAATCAAAGAAATTGCAAAGCTGGCAGGCGTATCCAGTGCCGCAGTATCAAGATATCTCAATGGCGGTTATGTCAGTGATGAGAAGAAAGAACAGATCAGGAAGGTTATCGAAGAGACCGGATATCAGCCGTCAGCCCAGGCTAGAATGCTGCGTACGAAAAAAGCATGCCTGGTGGGAGTGGTTGTCCCGAAGATCAATTCAGAATCTATCAGCCATATTACAGCAGGTGTGGAGCAGGTCCTTTCAGAGAGAAATTATCAGATGCTGCTTGCAGGAACGGACAATACACCGGCAAAAGAAATCGAGTATATGCGTCTGTTTGAGAACTATCCGGTAGACGGAATTATCCTTGTAGGTACAATGATCACTGCAGAGCACAGAAGATTCCTGAAAGAATCCAAGGTACCGGTAGTGGTGATCGGGCAGCACACAAAATTTGCAAACTGTATCTACCATGATGATTATGGTGCAGGAGAAGCCATGGGACGTGCGGTAGCAGCCAAAAGCAAAAAAGAGATTGCTTATATCGGAGTATCCAGAGAAGATAAGGCAGCGGGAGCAGCAAGAGAAGACGGGTTCCGCGCCGGACTTAAGTCGATGGGAAAAGAACTGAAGGAAGAAAATTATAAAGTATCAGAGTTCACAACAAAGTCCGGGTATGAAAAAGTACTGGAATTATTAAATGAAAAACATGACATCGATATCATATCGTGTGCCACAGATACGATTGCTGCAGGTGCGATAGAAGCTATTCATGCTTATGTGGGAAGCCAGATCCCGAAAAATGTAGAAGATACAGGCTCCAGATTCCGTTATATATTGGAAAATACATCAATCCAGGTAACCGGATTTGGAGATAATCAGCTTTTAAAAGCCGTAACAGGCGGAATTCCGACGGTGCATTTTGGCTATAAGACCAGCGGAATCAGAGGTGCAGAACTTCTGTTGGATGTAATAGAACGTGGGGAAAATATACCGGTAGAGGTGAAATTGGGATATAGATTAGCGGAAATTGCAGAACCAGAGGAAAACATAGAAGATATGGTTATCGATTAAAAGCAAAAAAGTCAGGTATCAACACAAGACGAAGATATTAAAATGTATCATTCATGGATGAATAACTCCAAAATCGGTCAAAAACATCGGAAATCGTGCAAAACGCACAAAAATGAATATGAAAAATCAGTAAAAATGCCATCTTTACAAATGGCATTTTTTTTCTTATCATTAAATCAAGAAATATGAAAACGATTACATATAAAACGCATGAAAAGGGAAGGAGAGTTATTATGGATTACAGAAAGATCGCACAGGAAATTTTGAATCATGTCGGTGGAAGTAAGAACATTGCATCTGCAGCACACTGTGCAACGAGACTAGTAGCAGACGACACAGCAAAAGCAGAAGAAAAAGAAGTAGAAGACAAGACAGAAACAACAGCAGATGATACAGAAGAAGTAGCAGAAGAGGCATTAACAAGCCCGGTAAATGGAACACAGATTCCATTAGGAGAAGTAAAAGACGAGACATTTGCATCCGAGATGCTTGGAGCAACCGTAGCAGTAGAGCCTGCAGATGGTAAGATCGTAGCACCATGTGACGGAGAGGTCTCTAACATATTTGAAACCGGTCATGCCGTATGTATTACAACAAAAGCAGGCGGGGAACTTCTGATCCATATCGGTATCGACACCGTGAAGATGGACGGAAAAGGATTTACCAAGAAAGTATCTGACGGAGATAAAGTGCATGCAGGAGATGTCCTGGTAGAAGCAGATCTTGATGAGATTAAGAAGGCAGGATATCAGACAACAACCATGATGATCCTGACGAACACAGATGACTTTGGAAATGTAACAAAGGCGGAACCTGCTGAAGTTAAGACAACAAGCAAAGTAATGACACTTGCAAAATAATAGTACGATATGGGGCCGAAAGTAATATAAACTTCCAGCCCCATAACTATAAGAAGATGTAAGGATTTTGGGATTGCGGGAAATGCATAGCAATGGAGTAATCCAGGTACATCACAAGATACAAAAGCAGCATAAAAATAACATAATAAAATAGATGGAGACGATAGGATTATGAACGCATTAACAAGAGATCTGGTAAAATTAGTAGATATAGCAGAGAAGAATCAGAAGGCAAAAGAAGAATTATCCGCATCAGATAGAAAGTTCCGCGAAAAACTACATCTGATGCCGCCGGTTGGCTGGCTGAACGATCCAAACGGACTCTGTCAGTTTCAGGGAATCTATCATGCATTCTTCCAGTATTCCCCATTCAATCCGGAAGGCGGCGTAAAGATGTGGGGGCATTACACCAGTACGAATATGATCGACTGGGAATACCAGGGCAATGCACTTTATCCTGACCAGCCATTTGACTGCCACGGGGTATATTCCGGATCCGCATTTATCGAAGATGGGAAAATGTATCTGTATTATACAGGAAATGTCAAATTAGAAGACGGGGATTACGATTACATCAGAAACGGACGTGAGGGCAACACTGTTCTTGTAGTGACAGAAGACGGTAAGACATTTGGAAACAAAAAAGAATTGATGAGAAATTCAGACTATCCGGACAATCTGACCTGTCATGTAAGGGATCCAAAAGTATGGAAAGAAAATGATACCTATTATATGGTACAGGGTGCAAGAACCAATGAAGATGTAGGACAGGTGCTTGTGTTTGAGTCTGAGGATAAAGTAAACTGGAAGTTCAAAAGCCGCGTAGAATCCGGAAAACCATTTGGTTATATGTGGGAGTGCCCGGATTATTTTGAAATTGGAGATAAAAAGATTCTTTCTACATCTGTACAGGGACTAGAAGGCGGCGTGTGGAATGACCGAAATGTATATCAGTCTGGATATTTTGAAGTAGAAGGAGACATTCTCGGAGAATATAAGTTGTCGGATTATTACTTATGGGATTACGGATTTGATTATTATGCACCACAGAGCTTTGAGACTGAGGATGGAAGAAGAATTCACATAAGCTGGATGGGAATGCCGGACTGCGAAGAATATACGAATCCGACAATCCAGACAGGATGGCAGCACTGCTTTACATTTCCACGTGAAATCTTCGAAAAAGACGGTAAGATCTGCCAGCGTCCGGTAAGAGAATTGGAAGAAAAGAAGAATCTGGTAAGTGAAGGCAAAGATATGCTGAGTGTAGACGGCTATGCAGTATACGAGATGGATATAAAGAACATATTCGGTAACCAGTTCAAAGTTATACTTTCGGACGAACTGATTCTGGATTACAAAGACGGGAAATTCCAGATGCATTTTACAAGCCAGAAGAAGACTTCGCTATCTGCAGGAAGAAGCTTGAGATATGTGGAAGTTGAAGAAGTGAAGAACCTGAAGATTCTGGCAGACGCATCTTCGGTAGAAGTATTTGTAAATGACGGAGAGTATGTATTCTCCACAAGATACTATCCGGAAGAGTATAAAGTGCAGGCAGAAGCAAACAGGGCACAGATTACATTCGCAAGTATTTCGTAAGATTATATAAAAACATCACTATATGACGCCTGAAGAATTCCGGGAGAGGAACGAATAAGCGGATATAGTGATGTTTTTTATATCATTATGTGTTCGGAAGAAGATGCTGGTGACAGATTCTCTGTATAATGGTTCAACATTTACAGAGAACATTTTCAGACACACGGATGTAACATATACAGATATTTCTCAAAATTAACGCCTTCATTCACGGGTACATCTTCTGAAACAGAATCAATCAGAGCTTTTTCAAGAAATCGGCCGGCAATGTGTATGATCTCCGAAAGTTCCTGTCCACGGGCAAGTCCGCCGGTAATGCAGGAAGCAAACAGATCCCCGGTTCCGGAATAACTGCCTTTGCAGCACGGGAAGGCAGAAAGAACAGGCGGCACATAAGTATCTGCATCCGTATGATCTAATAGAAGATTTCCAATCTTATGGACCGAAGTTCCCTGCTCCTTGTCTGTAAAATGAATGCCTGTAATGATGATTTTGGCAGGATGTCCCGCGGGCAGCTTCTGACTGGCTGTCTGTAGTTTTTCTGTGATATCCCGGATAGAGAGAAGCGGATTTTGAAAATCGGCATAGTCCGTATCCGTCAGAAGACAGAATTCGGTGAGATTCGGGGTAATAACGTCTGCGCGGGTAACAAGCTGCTTCATGGCAGCGAGAAGTTCACCGGTATACATATCATAAGTAAGCCCGTCATCACCCATAACAGGATCTACGACGAGAAAGGTATTGTTTTTCTGAAATGTATCTAAAAAACGGAAAATCTGCTCGATCTGTGCTACGCTTGCGGTATAGCCGGTATAAATCCCTGAAAATTCTGTTCCAAGCTTTTTCCACTCCTGACGGAAATGATCCATCTTACCGGTAAAATCATAGCTATAATAGCTCGGATATTCCGTCTGGGAACTTAAAATAGCAGTCGGAAGTGGACAGGGCTGGACGCCCATGGATGATAATACGGAGATGGCAGCCGTCAGGGAACAGCGGCCAAGACCGGATAAGTCATTGATTACGGCAATTTTTCTGGTCATGTGTAAGTCCTCGTGTTTTAGAATGATTTAATTATAGCATTATAAAAATCAGAAAGAAAAGTCCAGACGTAAAAAAGAAAGACAAGCCACAGGATTTATATTACTGTTCATACGCCCGGCAAACAGTGGCTTTATCACAAAGAAAGCGAATAATTAATAAGAAAAAATGGGGACTGGAATGTGTCTGGAAAAGTTAATTTGAAAAAATATAAAAAAAATTAAAATATGTGTTGACAGATTGAAAATGATGCGCTATACTTAATTTCGTTGCTGAGGTACACAAACAACTGAAGCAAATAAATAATATGTGCGCGTAGCTCAGCTGGATAGAGCGTCTGGCTACGGACCAGAAGGTCGGGAGTTCGAATCTTCTCGCGCACGTATGAGAAACCCTTGTTTGACAATTAAGTCGGGCGAGGGTTTTTTACTGTGTTTCTATATTTGAAAGAGCAAGCGGTGTTTGCACAACGTATGAATTGGAATAAAGAGGTTACTGTTTGCATAACGTGTGAATAGTAACATAAAGAGAAGGTTCGTAGTGAGGTGCTGTGTGAATATGTTGACAGAATGTATCTGACTGTGCTAAGGTAACAAAGAGCAAATAAATATTAAGATTGTGTGAGGTGTCAGTCAGATATGATCTGGACTGGTGAAAAGGGAAACAGGTGAGAATCCTGTACGAACTCGTCACCGTATTTTGCGAGCAGAAGCAATATTTCCACTGGAATACCGGGAAGGAAGCAGAAGCGTTCGAGCAATAAGCCGGGAGACCTGCCTTTCGCAGTACAGGAACGATAAGTTCAGGCCACGAGGAATTGGCAGTACGAAATGGATAGAAAACTGTTAGTTTATTTAATTTTAAAAGATTTAACAGTTTGTTTTCGTTGTCTTCGTTTTCTGGCGGAGGCTTTTTTATATAAAAAGTGAGCCGCAGGGATTGTACTGCTCGACAATCAGAACCAGGAGGTAGAAAGCATGAAAAAGAAACTAGTAGTATTATTACTGACAGCAGCGATGTGCGTATCAGCGCTCGGAGGATGTGGAAGTAAGACAGAAAGCTCTGACAGTAGCAGCAAAAAAACTACAGAAGAATCATCAAAAGATGATGATCAGAAAGCTGCAGATGAGGTCGCAAAGAAGATAGATGCAATCTATGTGCAGGAAAGAAATGATAAGACAGATGAACAGTGTAAAGAAGCAAAAGAGGCGTGGGACAAATTGACAGATGCACAGAAAGAACTGGTAGAAGGTGAAAATGCAGATCCGGATTACTTTGGAAGAGATACCGGAGATGCGTCAGCAGATGATCCGTTAAATGAAGATAACATCGGAGAGAAAGAGCTTCTGGTAGTAAGTTTTGGAACTTCTTTCAATGCAAGCCGTGCAGCTGATATCGGAGGAATAGAAAAAGCTCTTCAGGCAGCAAATCCGGACTGGTCAGTAAGAAGAGCATTTACAGCTCAGATCATTATCAACCATGTACAGGCAAGAGATGATGAGAAGATTGATAATATGGATCAGGCACTGGAAAGAGCTGTAAAGAACGGTGTAAAAGAACTGGTCGTACAGCCGACACATTTGATGCATGGTGCCGAATATGATGAGTTAACAGAAGCAGTTAATAACTATAAAGACAAATTCGAATCTGTAAAGATTGCAGAGCCGCTTCTTGGAGAAGTAGGAGCTGATGCAACTGCTATTAATGCAGATAAAGCAGCCGTAGCAGAAGCAATCACAGCAGAAGCAGTTAAGACAGCAGAGTATGACAGTCTTGATGCAGCTGCGGAAGACAGCACAGCATTCGTATTCATGGGACATGGAACATCTCATACCGCAAAAATCAGCTACTCCCAGATGCAGGCACAGATGGAGCAGCTTGGATATAAGAATGTATTTATCGGAACTGTAGAAGGTGAGCCGGAAGAGACTTCCTGCGAATCGGTAATTGAAAAAGTAAAAGAAGCAGGATATAAGAACGTAATCCTCCGTCCGCTGATGGTTGTAGCAGGAGATCATGCGAACAATGATATGGCTGGAGATGACGATGATTCATGGAAGAGCCAGTTCGAAGCATCTAAGAACTTCGACAGCGTGAAGACTCAGATCGCCGGACTTGGTGAGATTGAAGCAATCCAGCAGTTATATGTAGCTCATACAAAAGCAGCTATGGATGCTCAGTAAAAAGGATAATTAAGGGAGATAGCAATGTTGAAAAAGAGATTAATGGCAGTTATTTTGTCAGCAGTAATGACAGCAACGGTATTTACAGGATGTGCAGGTAAGAGCGAAAGCAGTAAATCAGACACCGCATCAGCAAAGACAGAACAGCAGAAAGCGGATGCAAAAGAAGAAAAGTCAGAAGATCAGGAACAGAAAAAAGCTCCGATCGAGGATGGAACTTATACTGCAGAGTTTAACACGGACAGTTCGATGTTTCATGTAAATGAAGCGAACGAAGGAAAAGGCACATTGACGGTAGAAGACGGGAAGATGACAATACACGTTAGTCTTGTATCAAAGCATATTGTGAATCTGTTCCCTGGTACAGCAAAGGAAGCTCAGAAAAAAGGCGCAGAGCTTTTAGAGCCAACTACAGATGAAGTTACATACAGTGATGGAACGACAGAAGAAGTCTATGGATTCGATGTTCCGGTTCCGGCATTAGATGAAGAATTTGATCTGGCGCTGATCGGAACCAAAGGAGTCTGGTACGATCACAAAGTAAGTGTAACCAATCCTGTAAAAGCTGAATAAACGAATTGTGTCATACGTCTTGTAGAAAACCTGTTTAAGACACGCTTTAAGATAAGTAAAATATGAATAAAAACTCTTATTTCTCATATAATGTAGAGATTACAAAAGATGGGAAGTAAGAGTTTTTTTATACCTAAGTATGCAAGAAAAGTTGCCGGTGGCAAGTTTTCTGCATTGTCGTCATGCGTTCGGAAGAAGTGATGATGTCGGAGTCTCTGGATGTAGACATCTTAATATAAAATAGTAAAAATGCATAAAAAAACAAATAAAAGCTAGACTTTTCTGTGAAAATACACTAATATTATATTAACGACGAAAGCAGTTACAGTTCTTCCGGTAAGAAATTTCCGAATTGAAAATTTTAAGAGAACCGTAACATGGGACGTGAATAAAACAGGAAGGAAACAAGTGAATGAAAGGAAATGTAATTGTAGGACAATCTGGGGGACCAACAGCAGCAATCAATGCAAGTCTTGCCGGTGTATACCGGACAGCAAAAGACCGTGGGGCAAAGAAAGTATATGGAATGCTTCATGGAATTCAGGGATTATTAAAGGAAAAATATATTGATCTTTCGGATCATATCAAGACAGAACTGGATGCAGAATTATTAAAACGGACACCGGCTGCATTCTTAGGATCATGCCGGTACAAACTTCCGGAAATCCATGAGAACAGGGAAGTATATGATAAGATATTTGAAATCCTGGACAAACTGGATATCGAGGCATTTATTTATATTGGTGGAAATGATTCCATGGATACAATCAAGAAATTATCCGATTATGCGATTGTATTCGGACATGCAATCCGGTTTATCGGATGCCCGAAGACCATTGATAATGATCTGGCACTGACCGATCACACACCGGGATATGGAAGCGCAGCAAAGTATATCGGTACATCCATGAAAGAGATCATCCGTGACAGTTTCTGTCTGGAGTACGAAAAAGGTGTGGTATCTATCGTAGAGATTATGGGACGTAATGCAGGATGGCTGACAGGAGCCGCAGCACTGTCAAAAGGGGAAGACTGTGAGGGACCTGACCTGATCTATCTGCCAGAGCTTCCGTTTGATCTGCAGTTATTTGGGGAAAAGATCAAACAGCTGCTGCAGGAGAAGACATCGATTGTAGTTGCGGTATCAGAAGGTATCAGAACGGCAGATGGGACCTATGTATGTGAACTGGGGAACAGCATTGACTTTGTAGATGCATTTGGACATAAGCAGTTGTCGGGAACGGCATCTTATCTGGCAAGTTATATTGCAGGTGAGATCGGCTGTAAGACACGTGCGATTGAATTAAGCACACTGCAAAGAGCAGCGTCTCATGCAGCATCCAGGGTAGATATCCTGGAAGCATATCAGGTAGGTGGAGCAGCAGTAAAAGCAGCAGATGAGGGCGATACAGGCAAGATGGTTGTATTAAAACGTCTCTCAGATGATCCATATCAGTGTGGAACAGAGGTTAAAGATGTGCACAAGATTGCCAATGATGAAAAACTTGTGCCAAGAAGCTGGGTGAATAAAGAAGGAACCTATGTAACAAGTGAATTTATCTCTTATGTACGTCCGCTGATCCAGGGAGATGTATCACCGGTTATGGTAGATGGAATCCCGAGACATCTGTATACACCGAAGGAATTAAGTCACAGATAAGAAATGATAGAAAAGTAAAAGATTCATCCGTAATGTTCCAAAATGCAGACGGCTGGAAAAGCTGCCTGACAAGAACTTACGGATGAATTTTTTTGACAAATTATGCAGGAAGGTCAGAGTGTGTCATATATCTTGCGGAAAGCATTTTTAGATACATATTAATACTGGCAGTTTTCACAAGATTTTGCAATTCTTAAAAAGTCTCTTGTTTTTTTGAAAAGTATCAAGTAATATAGGCTTACTTTATATATTCAAAATAGAATCTATTAACCAATCAATAAACATCCCGTAACAATGAAACTGATTTAACAAAATATAGCAAGGATTCTCGTTCCTCTACGATGGTAGATGGATTGCAGAAAAAGCAAACAGAGCGTTTGTGATACATATGGAAACAGGATATAGTCATTCGAAGATGAAGAAAGGATGGATTATATGGAAAATACAGAGGTGGTAGCATGACAGAAGTATCGAAGAAAACAAGTTATGATGTATTGCGGTTGATCGAACATGGAAAAAGCTGTTATATCAGTTCAGAAAATGTAGAGGGGAAAACACTTGTAAAATATTTAAAATATCACCCGGCGCTGGAAAAATCAGAATTATATGAGATATTAAGAGAGATTACCAGACAGCTGGAATTGATTCACCGTTGCAGGGGGAATCCCTGTTATCAGTATGTGAATCCCTATAGTATGATCCGGGCAGATGACGGAAGGATTTATTATCTGGATATGAAATCAGAAGATGGAAAGGAACATATCCGCTTTATGCAAAGAAGAGATATCAGGGAATATTTCCTTCCGCCAGATGAAAAATACTACCAGCATGCCAGTATGGAACTGGATATTTATGGGTTAGGGAGAACATTTCAGTATATTCTGGCTTCTACAGAACCAGAGCCGCATCTTAGCAGACGGGAAGAGATCCGTCTGAAGAAAATAATATCAAAAGCACTGGGAAACCAGTCTTCCAATTATTCAAGTATATCAGATATTCAAAAACAAATTCCAACATATAAAGAGAAAGAAAAAAGACAGAATTCATCACGGAAGAGAAAATCTCTGAAGAAATTGTGCATAATAGGCAGTCTCGTATTACTGGCTGGTGGATATCTTTTCTGGCAGACGCTGGAAAGGAGAAAAAGTGTACAAGTAAGTAAGGTATTGGTGGAAAAAACTGATCAGAAGACGGGAAAGAATGCCGGTAAAGGAATAGGAGGGGCAGGCAGGTCTACCGGAAACAATAATCCGGATCAGGCATATATAGAGCTTGCAATGGCATATTTCCTGGATGTGGGGGATGCAGATAAGAGCATGAAATATCTGAAAAAAATGAAAGATAGCAAAATAGCAGAAAATCTGGGGATACTGATTGCATCTTACAAAGAACATGAGATGACTGTAAGCGGAACAAGATACCAAAAAGGAATGCAGGAGTTAGAAAATTGGTTAGCAGATAACAAACCGGAGAAAAAAGAGCTGCAGGTGAAATATCTGAGATGTCTGATAAGAGGATATGGACTTATGAATGGGAAAAAAGGCGCAGATGAAGTCCTACGGTTGGTGAATAAAGAACAGGGCAATAATGGAATGGCTAATAAGCATCTTGATAAAGAAGCGGAGAAAGAATTAAGAAAGTACGAGGCAGCAGCATATGAGAAAAAAGGAGAAAGAGAAAAAGCGGCAGAAGTCTATACAGATCTGCTGCAATTGGAACCGGATTCAAAATTGCGTGAGCAGTTGTACAAAAAAATGGTGTTATTGTATGAAAAAAGTGGACGGAAAGATATGGCAGGAGAGATATGCAGACAGGGAATGAATGAACTGAAGGAATCGGAAGAACTGAAATTACTGCATATCAGAATACTGTGTGCAGATACAGCCATCAGCAGAGAAGAATGTGCACAGGTGATAAAAGGATATTTGACAGAGTATCCGGGATTATCAGAGACAGAAGAATTTAAAAAACTACAGAAAGAATATGAGATTCGAAGAGAAGGTGAAGAAGTATGGGTAGGAAGATAAAAAGATATATCATGATTATGTTACTTGTAGTTATGACAGGAACAAGTCTGAAGATGGGTGCGCATCTGGGAGAAGCAACAGAAGTATTCGCAAAAAATACATCGGCAAAAAAGAATAATACAGGAAAGACGCAGAACAGACAACAGAAAACAGCAGATCAGGCACAGGCAGAAGGTAAAAAGAGGACTATAAAAGACATAGAAAATAAAAAAGCAAAGCAGAAGAATGTAGAAAAAAAGAATAAAAAAATAAGAATAATGGGACGGGAAGAAATCGATGAAAAAGAAGAAACAAATGCAGGTGATGCGGTAGATAAGAAAGAGAATGGAAGTGGGGAAGAACCGGAAGATAAGAAAAAAGAAGGTGAAACAGAGAAAGAAAAAGATAATGAGAAAAAAGAAGATGAAACAGAGAAAGAAAAAGATGATGAGAAAAACGATAGAGAGGATATAGAAGAAACAGATAAAAATCAAGATCAAGAAGAAAATGAAGAAGCAGATGAAGGAGAGAATGAAGAGGATGATGATTTCACCTTTGTTTCGAATGAAATTATCAAACAGGTAGAAGAAGTAGAACTATATCAGATATCGTATAATGAGCCGGATGGAAAAAACGGATATTATATAAAAAAACCACAGGTCAGTCTTAAGCATATAAGTCCGAATGGCATTACAAAATACCGGACAGTGAACGGAGTTGGAGATAAACAGGAAGGAATATTAGATAAAGCAGGAACAGAATGTAGTGTTTCGGACCGCTTTATGGAAGGAAAGAATATTCTGGAAGTGTGGATGGAAGATGCGAATGGACAGGTGATAGGAGAATCGGAAAGCAGACAGGAATTCGATATGGATATGCTGAATCCAAAAGTAAAAATAAGTGTTCCACAAGGATTCCGGGCATGGTATCCGGAGGATGTAGCGTTATCGGTAGAGGCAGATGATGGTGCGAGAGGAAGCCAGATTGCAGAGATACAGTGCAAGATAGGGGATAAATTGGTTGGACGGACGGAAAATTCTACAGCACAGTTTCAGATTACAGAAGAGGCAAATAGCGGACAAGGAGTATTGGTTCATGTAATCGTAACAGACCATGCAGGAAACCGTACAGAGCTGGCGGACCGGGTTTGTCTTGATAAGAAGCTGCCGGTAACTGCAATAGAAGGAATTCAGGACTATCTGATTACGAGTAAACCGGTGAATGTTATATACCGTGCAAAAGAAGAAAACCGTATGAAAGAATTACAGGCAGGAACCAGTCACGAAGATGAAAAAGGGAATACCACACAGCAAAATATAACAAAATGGGAAGAGAATGGAAAAGAAAAGTCAGGCATCCAGATACTGTCAAAAAACGGAATCTATAAGCTTCAGGTTCTGGCAGAAGACATGGCCGGAAATCAAAGTAAGACGGAAAAGCAGGTGATCATAGACAAAGATAATCCGGTCATCATGCATGTAGAAGAACTGGATGGAAAATATATGAAGGAGTTCCAGTGGCAGTACGAGTCCGGAGAATGGATACAGGATTTTACCAGTTATACATATCTGATGCAGTTAGATGATGAACTGTATAAGCCGGGAGAAAAGATCGAAAAAGAAGGAACCCATACCTTGCGTGTAAGCGCTGAAGATGCAGCAGGAAATACAGGGGAAGCAAAAGCAAAGTTTGTCATAGACCATACACCGCCGGTAATCCGGTTTGAAAATGTAGCAGAGGGTGAAACATACGAAAAAGAGCGGACAGTGAAGATACAGACAGAGAAAAAAGAAGATTATATAGAAGCAGTAAAGATTAATGGAAAGGAACAAAAATTAAAAAAGAAGAACACAGACAGTTATGAATGCAAACTGGATGAAGAAAAAGAATATGAAATTGAAGTACGGGCAAAAGATCTGGCACAAAATGAATCTGTTTCAAGAGTAAGCTTTCGGATCGGGGCGGAAAAATCCATACTGCAAAAAATCATAGACCCTGTAAAACGGACATTTTTCGGTGGAAAAGATGGAGATAAAGATGTCTCAAAAGGGAATATCAATGATGAAAAAGAGACAGAAGGTGGATATCTTTTATGGAAGATAACAGGTGCTTTGGTGATAGGAAGCACTGTTTGTATAATTGGATACCGGAAAAAGGAATACTTGAAAAATCTCATGAAAAAATTTAGAAAGTAGATTGGAATGTGCAGGAATTGTCATAAGGATCTGTCACAGGCAGTTCTTTGAGAATATATGCTGGTAAAAAAGAGGGCTGCCGAGGCAGCCCTGATAAAATTCATGATAAATGCTAATGCATCTTGCAAAAGCAGGTAGTGAAAAGGATGAAAAACATCCTCAAAAAAATCCTTTAGGAAGGGAGGATGCCGGGTAACCGCTTCCGCAATTCCCGGCATGTATTATGAAAAAGTTTATTCCAAATAGTATTTGCATACTAGATAATGTCTTTTGTATTTATCTGATGGTTATAGTATAGGCAATACCTATGAAGAAAGAATGTTAAAGAAGTGAAGGAATTTTGAAAGATAAATGAACAAATTGTGAACAAGGGGTTTTACAAAGATTTTGTTGGAAAAAAGCGCGAAATGGATTATACTAAAAAGAAGTTAAGTTTAAAGAAAGAGGAGAAAAAAGAATGAAATATATTTCTTTTGCCATTCCGTGCTATAATTCGCAGGATTATATGGCGCATGCGATAGAAAGCATTCTTCCAGGTGGAGAAGATGTAGAGATCATTATCGTAAATGACGGATCAAAAGACAGAACATCAGAGATTGCTCATGAATATATGGAAAAATATCCAACAATCATAAAAGTTGTGGATAAGGAAAACGGTGGACATGGAGATGCCGTAAACTCAGGACTTACACATGCAACAGGAAAGTATTTTAAAGTTGTAGATAGTGATGACTGGGTAGATGAAGAGGCACTTCATAAAATATTAGATGTTTTACGTCATATGGAAGAGGATGAAGTAGAACTGGACATGCTGATTGCTAACTATGTATATGAAAAGGTTGGAGCAACGCATAAAAAAGTCATTCACTACCGTAATGTACTGCCACAGGATGAGATTTTCCGCTGGGATGATATGGGACATTTCCATCTGGATCAGTATATCCTGATGCATTCTGTTATCTATCGTACGGATATGCTGAAGCTGATTCAGCTGCAACTGCCAAAGCATACATTTTATGTAGATAACATCTATGTATATTATCCATTGCCACATGTGCGTAAGATCTATTATATGGATGTGGATTTTTACCGTTACTTTATCGGAAGAGAAGATCAGTCGGTGAATGAAAAAGTCATGATTAAGAGACTGGATCAGCAGATCTTTGTTACGAAGACAATGATCGATATGTACCAGATCAAAGATATCGGAAGTAAGAAGTTAAGACAATATATGTTGAATTACCTTGCGATTATGATGACGGTATCTTCTATTCTGTGTATCCGTTCAAAAGATAAAGAGAATCTGGCGAAGAAGAGGGAACTCTGGCAGTATTTGAAGAAGAAAGATTTAAGAAGTTTCATGAGAATCCGTTATGGAATTCTCGGACAGACAATGAATATTCCTGGAAAATCCGGTCGTAAGATATCATCACTTGCATATACAGTTGCAAGACGTCTGATTGGATTTAATTAGTAGAAAATTTTTGTAAAGCAGAATAAATAAAAAGACGCCCCTTGAAAGAAACGGTTGGAGTGTATCTGAAATATCATTTCAGAAATCTATATGTCCGACTTTACAGTATATTTTGCTTTCATCCGGTTGACAAAAGAAAAATATCGTGGATATAATACAGAGAAGTAAGTTTGAACTAACTAAAGTATGTCTGAAAATATGTAAAACCGGAGGCAGATTATGGGGAGAAGAAAAGCATCAGAAGTAGACAACCAGAAAGAAAAAAGAGAAGATCTTCTGGAACATCTTTATCAGATCTACCGGCAGGGCGAAGAATTGACAGTGGCAGAATATGCCACAGAAAAAGGTTTTTCCATGCGGGAGACCAATGTGTTGGTAAGGGAATTGAAGTTGTCAGGATATGTGGAAGAAGAGAAAAAAACAGGAAGACTGATTCTGACAGAATTAGGAAAAATGGAAGGTATGGATTGCCTCGAACGACATGAAAAATTGACACAATTTTTCCAGATGGTCAGTGGAATGGAACAGGAAGAGGCCCAGGAGGATGCGTGCAGGATTGAACATGTGATCAGCCAGAAGGCACTGGAAGGGATAGATGGATTCTTAAAATACGGAGATGTATATGACCGCAGTTATAAGGGGATGGATATGTACAATGTATTTGGAGAAGGAACATTTGAAATCCTGCTTGGTATCTATCAGCCGGAACGAAGAAATCCAAGACTGCTGGCCGGGGAAGATGAAAAATTCCAAAGCAAGGGAATATTAAAAATTGAAAAAGGTATCAGCTGGTTTGTATTAAAGGCAAAAGAGGATATGGATCCAGGAGTTATCTGGTACCGCAGGAGCACGGGATGGGTTCAGGCAAAAAAAGAGGAAAATGCTTTTTATCTGCCAACAGATATATTTTCTTATATGAAAAATGTGAAAGTGCCAGTGACGGAAGCGGAGGCGCTTATTGCGATTACTCCGTTTGAACAGGAGCCGGTAACGATTGACTGCCGGGAAGTGAACATACATATATGGTAATAGAGAATAAAAGAAAGAACAACAGGAGAAGGAAGTTCACATGGAAAAGGGCGCACATCTTAAGAGAAAAAATCAACCGACGATGGCACAGATCCAGTATGTGCTGGAGCTTGATAAACTGGAGAAGAAAAGAGGAGCACAGGGAGAAGTGGCAAAGATCTGCGGGGTAAATGCATCGACCGTATACCGCTTTTATAAAACCTGTATGGAACAGGGATATCTGGGTGAAGATCTTACATTTACAAAAGCCGGGAGAGTCTGGATTGAACGTTATAAGAATCTGCTCACAAGATTAGAAAGATATTTAACAGATATTGGGGGAACAGAAGATTCGGTGAAGGAAACATTGGGAAATATGCTTGAAAATGTGGATCTCTATATGCTGGAACTGATGCTGAAGGATTACGAGCAGCAAAAGAGTGTTGTAATCAGCAGGAAGAAACAGTTAAACGAAGATGTAATATACAATATCAAACGTTATGGAAATTATCAGGTAAAATACGGAATCTACAGACTGAACCGCCGGCCGGATACGGCTTCATTATCCATGGCGATGCATGGATTTGAAGAAAGAGCAGAGATTGTATGGGAAGAAGATACACCATATCTGGTATTGAGAGTAAAAGCTTTAACGGCAAAATCAAGATTGGACGGTAAAGAAAGAATAGGATATCTGGACACACTCAGGTATGAGGATAACAGCAGATTGATTGTTGCAAGGTCTGAAGAAGGAAGAATCTATATTCCGATATCGGCCTGTGAAATACACTATTATCAGGGGGGCAGTATCGTGGCAAAAGTACCGGTCACGGTAACAAGCAGTGTGGGAAGACAGCATATGCCGGAGAGTACAGCGCTATTGCTGTTCTGGTTATAGTAGTGTTGAAAAGAATTGTTGAGAAAAGTTATCAAAACAAAAAACGACTTAAAAAATAGAAATAACAAGAGTATATACAAAAACGGAAAAATCAGAAAAAACCTTGTAAATACAGGAAAATACGAGAATTTGACTTTTTAGATAACGCAATTTTTTGCATTTTAAGAAAAAGAAAATCCCGTGTTTTCCTGTTTTTTTATTGCATTAAATGCAAAAAGAAAAACGGGAAAATTCATTGACGGAGTTTGAAATGGTATGTTATATCATTGGTGTCAAAAAAAGTTGGAAGTAACTAACCGTAAAACAAAGGGATGATAAGATGAGTGATAAAGAACAGATACAACCAGAAACAACACAGACAGTAAACATACAGACAACTACAGAACAAAAAAACCGGAAAAAAAGAAAACTGATCGTAGCCGGAATCGGTCTGGCAGCAGTCATCGCAGCCGGGATTATATATAACCGTATGCAGCCAAAAGAAGCAACCAATTACGACACTGCATTTGAAGAAGAGCAGACAAAGCCGGAAAGTGAAGGTCAGAAAGCCAGTACAGAAAAAGGAATTCAGATACCGGGATACAAGACAATTACCGTGGCATCCGGAAGTAAAGATGTAGATGTAGAACTTATGAACCCGGAGGAGAACGAAGTATATTTTGAAATATCGTTCTATCTGCCGGATACAGACGAGACCATTTACACATCAAAAAAGATAAAGCCGGGACAGCACATTTACCATATCACACTGAACAGGGAACTGCAGGCAGGTGAATATCCACTGACAGTAAAATATGCAACATGCAGTGCGGATGAAAAGATGACGCCGAAAAACGGTGCGGAAGTGAACTGCACGTTAAAGGTGGTATAAAGCAAAGTATTACAGAACAGTACAAAAAATAAAGCATACAAAATAATACAAATAAAAAGCAGTACAACTGAAAATTGATATAAAATTCCAGAATCACACAGACAGATTTGAAGGCGCGCTCAGATTCTGTGGAAGTCAGGAGTTTATATAATAATTAAAAACCAGGGAGGCTAAATAGAATGAGATTAAGAAAAATTTCAGGAGTTATTTTATCAGCAGCACTTGTAGCAGGCATGTGCAGTACAGCATTTGCGGCAGACAACACATCAGCAGACTATGAGAATGGGTCATATACAGGAACGATTCATTTTATGAAAGGTGAAGATGCGACTCAGACAAGTATGTGTGATTCCATCTTTGCGCATGAAGCAGATGTTACATTATCAGATGACACAGCAGAACTTACTTTTTATGTAGCATATCCGGTTCCTAGCTTTGCGGATCAGGGAGCTGACGGAACTATCAAAGATGTAGTTATGACAGTTGACGGAGCTACTTATACAGGTGAGTCAGATATTACTACAAAAGCAGTAAAAACATTTGATACTACAGGAGCTGCGTTTGGAATTAACGCAGGCGATGAGCTTACAACACAGGCTGTAACGGTTGATCTTCCACGTTCGGCAGTAGACAACTTTGAAGAAGGAATTGAAACATCTGCATATGTCAATGTCGTAATGAACATGAATCAGAATTTCTATGCAAAAGTAACAGACCTGACAAAGAAAAATTCCGGATCAGACACAGGCAATACAACAACAGATTCCAAGGATATGGAGATTACTGCAAACGTAGAAAAGAAAATCTCAGAGCCGGCTTACACAGTAACCGTACCAGAAAGCGCAGCAATGGGAACATTAAGCAGAGACAAAGATAACAAAGTAAAATATGACGTAACAGTAACAGCAACTGACCTCAATGGTACATTATCTGTAACAACTCCGGCAGCCGGAGAGCTCACAAGTGGAAGCAACAAACTTGCATTTGCGAACAGCTTTGGAACACAGCAGATTACAGAAGATACCACAGGTGGAAAGCTTTCAGGAGAACTGAGTGTATCAGCAGAAGCTGTAAAAGCTGCAACAGCAGGAAATTATACAGGCACAACAACCTTTACAATCTCATATGCTGGAAAATAAAGAGAAGTACAGGCTGGAATAACTGAATAATAAATAAATCAGGAATCCTCCGTTCATAGTTAGTTATATGTTCCCGGAGGATTCTTGTTATTTTGGAGAAATTCTAAATGAAAAGAAGACAAAAAAGAAAATCAAATATATTAATTCTGGCAGGAGTAACAGGATGTCTTCTGGTTACACAGCCGGTCTGTGCCCAGGAAACAAATAGGCAGAAAAGCGAACAAAAAACCGTGATAACAGCAAATGTTGCGCATTATATCGAGGAGCCATCCTATATTATGTCGATCCCGTCTGCGGCGAACTTTGGTGCGCTGGATTCTGAAAATGATCAGATTCAGAATTACAGTATTGATATCGATGTAAAAGATAAAACAGGAATCCTGACGGTATCAGCACCGGAAGGAGGAATATTAAATTCCGGGACGAATACGCTGAAATTTGAAAATGATTTTGGCAATCAGGAGATCGTACTGTCTGATCTGAAGGACGAGGAAAAGATTACAAAAAGTCTGTCCGGCACATTGACGATCCGGGGAGATGAGATAAAAGCTGCTGCACCGGGAAATTATACGGGAACGACCACATTTACCATTACATACACAAGTAAAAAAAGCGATACAGATAATAAAAATAATGGAAACAGTGGAAATAACAACAATAATAACAGCGGGAACGGCAATCAGAATGCGGCAAACGGTATTAGCAACACGTTAAAAAAGAATACACTTGGAAGTAATACGCTGGGATCTGGTAAGCTTGGGAGCAGCACTCTTGGGGGAAGCAAATTAGGCAGTACCTCCGGAAGTCTTGCGTCAGCTAATAAGACTGGCAGCAGCTTAAAAACAGCCAGTGTAAAAACAGGGGATACAGGAAATTACGGAGTCTGGATGGCAGCGATGGTGTCGAGTGTGGTATGTCTGGCATTAGTTTTCCTGAAGAAAAAGAGACAGAAAAAAGATATGGGAGAGTAGAGTATGAAGGAAGGGAAAGCAAAAAGATCCGTCTGGCACCGGTTTCTGGCGGTGGCAGCGGCATTGATACTCGGAACCGGAGGATTTGCGGTAAAAAGTTATGCGGCAAGTGGAACGGTATATACCTGTGCGGTGAACCGGTGTTATGCACATCCGGTAACCGGAGTAATCGAGGATTCCGGTGGGGAAGCTTCCTATGCAACCGGACAGGGAATGGCAGAGACCTGTATCTATTCCAATGGAATTCTGGAAGTAACAGACAGTGGGGAATATTATCTGACAATCCGCATGAGTATGATGGATTATACGAGCGGACTGGATTTTAAGGTGCAAAATGTCGGAGACTCCGGCTGGCAGACCCCGGCGATGGGTGTGACGGGGAATGGCACGGATGGCAATGGTTCGACAGCCGATATCTGTATGCAGGTACCAAGTGAAAATAGTATCGTGAGAATCTCCATGTATGTAACGGCAATGGACCGTACCGTTATTTACTATGCATATCCAAGTGATTATGCGGAAGGTAACAATACAGATATGAATGCCACGATGGTGACAGAAGCTTCGGGATATGAGGAAAATAACAGTACAGGCGGCCAGACGGAATCTGGCACAGTATCCGGTGGTACATCTGCGGAAGCATTAAGCGGAAGTGGCCAGACGACAGGAGGCACAGCGTCAGGAATTACCTCATCCGGGTCAAAAACAACCGGAACAGCAAAGGCAGAGGCATCTGCTTCAGAAAATGTGAAAAAAGGCACTTCGGGACTGAAAAGCAGTGTTTCTGAAGCCGCTAAAGCTGCGGGAAACACATCGGGAGACTCCAGTCTGAATACAGCAGAAGGATTAAGCCTTTCAACGGCGGAAGATGCGGATACAGATACAGCGAATAAGTCAGGAACAGGAAGCCGGATATTCCAGGTGGCACTGGCAGTTGTGCTCTGTGGTCTGATCCTGATTGGTACCGTTGCGGCAATCGTATATTTCTTCCGCAGGAACTGGAGAAGATGGGGAGGCGCAGAAGACGATGATGAATAGATGGTGGAAACGGGGAATGGCAGTGCTGCTTACAGCCACAGCCCTGACTTCGCTGACTGCATGTGTGAACCAGAACCAAAAAGAACTGAAAAAGCAGGAAAGCAGTGCAGATGTTCAGACAGATGATACGATATCTCTGGAAATCGATGACCCACAGGAAAAGAAGGCCGTAGAAACAGCGAAAAAGAAGGTGCAGGAATCGGGTGGTGATCCGAAGATCATCGCTACCTCACCTGCAGTTGCAGAGATCTGTGACAAACTGGAACTTGATCTGACCGGAGTATGTGAAAGCTCCGTATCAACGATTCCGAAACGCTATAAAGATGCAACGACGGTAGGAACCGCGATGAGTCCGGACATGGAAGTTGTGGCATCTCTGGATCCGGACTGGATCTTAAGTCCAATCTCGCTGCAAAGTGATCTTCAGCCAAAATACGAAGCAATCGGTACCGACTGGGCATTTTTAAACTTAAGAAGTGTGCAGGGGATGTACCGATCGATTCAGGAATTAGGAGAAATCTTCGACAGAGAAGAGCAGGCACAGAAAGAAGTAGACAAGTTTACGAAGTTCTATAAAGAATATAAAAAGAAGAGCAAAGACCAGGAAAAGCCAAAAGTCATGATTCTTATGGGTCTTCCGGGATCTTATGTTATTGCCACTCCGAATTCGTACGTAGGAAGCCTGGTAGAGCTGGCCGGCGGGGAAAATGTCTATCCAGATTCAGATCAGGAATTCCTGAACGTTAATACAGAAGATATGAAGACAAAAGAGCCGGATATTATCTTGAGAACTGCACACGCACTTCCGGATCAGGTTATGGAAATGTTCGAAAAAGACTTTGCGGATAATGACATCTGGCAGCATTTTGAAGCAGTGAAGAACAAAAGAGTATATGACTTATCTTATGGAAGCTTTGGAATGAGTGCGAATTTTAAGTATCAGGATGCATTGGAAGAACTGCAGGGGATCCTGTATCCGGAAAGTGATGTAGATAAAACAGAAACGCAGGAGGGAATATGAAAGAAAAAAGGATAGCAGCATTTGTAATTATGCTCATACTTCTGGTTGGGTTATTCTTTGCAGCGGTAAATATCGGAAGTTTAAAGATCAGCTTTCAGGAGCTGTTAAAGGGATTGTTTGTAGAATATAATCAGGGTGTAGCGACGATCTATGATCTGCGATTTCCAAGAATTATCATCTCGATGCTGGCAGGTGCGGCAGTAGCGGTATCTGGCGTATTATTCCAGGCAGTTCTGAAAAATCCACTGGCAGATCCGGGCATTATCGGAATTTCGAGCGGGGCAAGTTTTGCAGCGGTATTAATTACGGCATTTGCACCGACGTTATTTTTCTTTACTCCGTTTTTCGCATTCCTCGGAGGCGTGGCAGCATTTATTATGGTGTACAGTCTGTCGTGGAAGGGAGGACTTAGCCCGCTTCGGATTATTCTGGTAGGTGTAGCGATAGATGCTATGTTTACAGGACTTTCAAGTGCACTGAACTCCATGAGCGGAGGGAATATGTCCGGTGTGGCAGCCATTGTAAATGGAAATATAACGATGAAAACATGGGATGATGTAAAGACGTTGATCCCGTATGTAGTGATCGGACTTCTGCTGGCAGCAGCATTTTCAGGGACATGCAATCTGCTTACGCTGGAGGATAAGACCGCAAGAAGTCTGGGAATTAATGTCAATGTCATGCGTATTATCATATCGTTGATTGCAGTTTTACTGGCGGGTATCTCGACGGCAGTAGCAGGAATTGTAAGCTTCCTGGGACTGATCGTGCCGCATGTGGGAAGAATACTGGTTGGTTCCGATCATAAGGCATTGATACCATTTTCAGCATTGTTTGGAGCATTTACATTCTTGCTTGCAGATACTGTGGGACGAACGATCGCTTCTCCGTATGAAGTGTCAGCATCGATTATCATGAGTGTGGTCGGAGGACCATTCTTTATTATTCTGTTAAGGAGATCGAAAAAATATGGAAGATAAGATGAGACAGAACCTCCGGAAAAATATTAAAATAGATGGTGAAAAAGTGACTCCGGCTATGAAAGTGAAAAATGTACATTTTTCTTATGGGAAAAATAAAATCTTAAACGGCGTATCTTTCCAGATCGAAGAAGGAAAGGTTACAACGATCATGGGCGCGAATGGATGCGGTAAATCGACATTATTTTCCCTGATGACGAAGAATCTCTATCCGGCAAAGGGCAACATATTCTTAAAAGGAAAGAATATATTGAATCTGAACTTAAAAGAATTTGCCAGAAAGGTAGCAATTGTCCAGCAGTACAACACGGCATCGGATGATATTACGGTAGAAAGCCTGATAAGCTTTGGACGTACGCCTTATAAAAAGATGATGCAGGCAAACAGCCGGGAAGATGAAGAGAAGATTCAGTGGGCGATGGAAGTAACCGGACTTACGGAATACAGGAACCGTGAGGTAAGCAGGCTTTCCGGAGGACAAAGGCAGCGGGTGTGGATCGCGATGGCGCTTGCACAGGGAACAAAGACCCTGTTTCTGGATGAACCAACTACCTATCTGGATATTCGGTATCAGATAGAGATTCTTAAGCTTGTAAAGAAGTTAAACCAGGAATATGGAATCACGATTGTCATGGTATTACATGATATCAATCAGGCGATTACATATTCGGACAGAATTATCGGACTGAAAGATGGACAGGTATTGGTTGAAGGTGCGCCGGAGGATGTGATCACAGAAGAAAGCATCCGGGAATTATATGGAATCAATCTGGGTGTAACCAGTATAGACGGGCGGAAATTTGTGCTGGCGGTATAAAAAGGAGACAAAATGAAAAATTCGTTAAAAATAATCTGGACATTATTAGGATTTGTGTGCCTCGGGCTTGGAACGATAGGAATCATTCTTCCGATTCTTCCGACTCTCCCATTTGATATGGCTACGTTATTCTGCTTTGCTAAAAGTTCGGAAAAGTTACATGCATGGTTCATGGGAACGAATCTATATAAGAAGCATCTGGACAGCTTCGTGCAGAAGCGTGCGATGACACTTGGCACAAAATGTAAGATCATAGGTATGGTAACGGTTGTTATGACAATCGGCTTTATCTGCATGAAAAATGTACCTGTCGGAAGAATATGTATTGCAGTTGTATGGGTATGTCATATCCTGTATTTCTTCCTGAGAGTGAAGAATGTAAGAGTAGAAAACGGGGAACAAATAAATGCAGAATAAATCAGACAAAACCGAAAACAAACGCCAGAAAGAACAATACGTTGTAGAAGAGATGATACGCCTGTATTGCAGGAAACATCACGGAACAGGAAGGTCAGGCAGGATGTGTCCTGTCTGTCAGGAACTTTCCGATTATGCAAAATTAAGAAGCCAGAAATGTCCGTTCATGGAAGAAAAGACATTCTGTGCGAACTGCAAGGTACATTGTTATAAGCCGGAAATGCGGGAGAAAATCCGGGAGGTTATGCGTTTTTCCGGACCAAGGATGCTATTGTATCATCCATTTCTTGCAGTATGGCATCTGATCTGCAGCAGGAAAGAGAAAAAGAAACAAAAGAATGGGGAATCCCGGTAAGGAGTGCAGATGATAAAGACAAGACTGGTGGGGCTTTTATCCCACGCAAAAAAATATATCGTGTACACGATTCTATGGCAGTGGATTGCGTTACTTTCCCAGGTGGCAGCAATATTTTCCATTGCCGGATTATTAGAACGGGTGTTATATCAGAGTATAACGGGGGAAGTGGTAAAACGGACAATTCTTATATTACTTGTGGTATTGATCATCCGGTTTCTGTGTGAGCGTATGGGAGCAAGGTCGTCCTATCTTGCTTGTGGGGATGTAAAAAGGAATCTCAGAGAAAAAATATATGAAAAAATGTTAAAGCTTGGAGCATCGTACAGCGAGCAGGTATCATCTTCAGAAGTTGTTCAGGTATCGACAGAAGGAGTAGAACAGCTGGAGACTTATTTTGGGAAATATCTTCCGCAGTTATTCTACAGTCTGATTGCACCGGTGACTTTATTTATCATTCTTTGCAGAGTAAGTGTAAAAGCGAGTGTTATCTTATTAATCTGTGTACCGCTGATCCCAATATCTATCGTAGTGGTACAAAAAATTGCGAAGAAATTATTGAATAAATACTGGAGCATTTACACAGGACTTGGAGATTCATTTCTTGAAAATCTGCAGGGACTGACCACACTGAAAATTTATCAGGCAGATCAGCAAAAAGCAGATGAGATGGATGTAGAATCCCAGAATTTCAGAAGAATTACGATGAAAGTGCTGACTATGCAGCTGAATTCGATAAGTGTCATGGACATCGTGGCATATGGTGGAGCTGCAATCGGCATGGCTGTTGCAGTATCTGAATTTTTAAAGGGAAATATTACCATTTCCGGAACACTATGCATTGTCCTTCTGGCAAGTGAATTCTTCCTGCCGCTTCGTCTGCTTGGGTCATTCTTCCATATTGCGATGAATGGCATGGCGGCCAGTGATAAGATATTTAAAATTCTGGATCTTCCGGAGCCGGAGATGGGAGAAAAGACGTTGCCGGAAGGTCCACTGGATATCTCCCTGGAACAGGTACATTTTTCTTATGAAGAAGACCGCGAGATATTAAAAGGGATTAGCCTTAAGCTTCCGGCAGGCAGCTTTGTATCGCTGGTCGGGGAATCCGGATGCGGAAAAAGTACGATTGCCGGAATCTTATCGGCAAAAAATCATGGATATACCGGGAATATTACCGTAGGAGGAATCCCGCTTTCAGAAGTGACAGAATCAGATCTTATGAAGCATGTGATATTGGTACGCCATAACAGTTATCTGTTCAAGGGAACCATAGAAGATAACTTAAGGATGGCAAAGCCGGATGCGACAAAAGAAGAGATGGAAGCAGTCCTTCAGAAGGTGAATCTTCTGGGATTTTTACAGACCCAGGATGGACTGCAGACAGAGCTTCAGGAAAAAGCCGGCAACCTGTCAGGCGGGCAATGCCAGAGACTGGTGATCGCCAGGGCATTATTAAAGGACGGAGAAGTCTACATATTCGATGAAGCGACCAGTAATATAGACATCGAAAGTGAAGAACTGATCATGGATGTGATTCATGAGATTGCAAAGACCAAGACTGTACTTTTGATCTCGCACAGACTGGCAAATGTTGTAGATTCTGATCAGATTTATTTCCTGAAAGGTGGAAAAATAGCAGAAGAAGGCGACCATCAGACACTGATCAAATTAGATGGAGCCTATAAACACCTGTATAAAAGCCAGATGGCACTGGAAAACTATGGGAAGGAGGGCATGTAAGGATGGGTATGGAACAAAGTAAAATGAAAAAAGCTGAAAAAACGCAGACATTCGGGATGAAACATTCTGATACAATTGCAAAATCAGAAGGAAAACGAAGAAGTGCCCTTCAGATCATGGGAAGCCTGATCGGTCTGGTAAAACCGCTGCTTCATATTATGTTGGCAGCAATCGTTCTTGGAATGGCAGGATACTTATGTGCCATTTTCCTTACGATTCTGGCAGGTCAGGTTATCCTGCACGGACTTCAGGACGGAGTAGCAGGGATTCCGGTAGTGGTACAGCGTACATGGCTTAGCGGTATGTCTGTGAAGCATATTATAATCATTATGATTGTCATAGCAGTACTGAGAGGAATTCTGCACTATGCCGAGCAGTATTGTAATCATTTCATAGCATTTAAACTGCTGGCGATCATTCGTCATAAAGTCTTTGCGGCACTGAGAAAGCTCTGCCCGGCGAAGCTGGAAGGACGGGACAAAGGAAACCTGATCTCTATTATTACAACTGATATCGAACTTTTGGAAGTGTTCTATGCACACACCATTTCTCCAATTGCGATTGCCACACTGACCTCTGGGATTATGGTAATTTTTATTGGAAGTTATCATTGGCTTGCTGGGGTACTTGCACTGGCAGCATATCTGATTGTTGGTGTTGTAGTCCCGATGTGGAACGGAAGCCGCGGAAGTGAGAAAGGAATGCAGTTCAGAACCGGTTTTGGAGAGCTTAACAGTTTCGTACTGGATTCGCTTCGGGGACTGGACGAGATAATCCAATATGGACAGGGAGAAAAGCGGAAAGATAAGATGTCTGAGCGTTCTAAGAATCTTGCAAAGGTACAGGAGTCCTTAAGCAGATTAGAAGGGGCACAAAGGTCCTGTACGAATCTGATTATACTGCTTGCTTCCTTTGGAATGCTGGCGCTGACAGTATGGCTGTATGGAAATGGAGCGATGGGATTCGATGGGATTATAACCTGTACCATTGCAATGATGGGATCCTTTGGTCCGGTAGTTGCATTATCGAATCTTTCTAATAATCTGAATCAGACACTGGCAAGTGGAGAACGTGTCCTGTCCCTGTTAGAAGAGATTCCGCTGGTGGAGGAGATAGAAGCGTCAGATACCGGGAAGAATGCGTGCGTCAATGGAAGTGAAGAACAGATGCAAAGGAGGGACAAAGATTCCTTATCATCTGGATTTGCGGGTGCGGAAGCAAGGCATGTAACATTTACTTATCAGAACAATTCGGGAAATAACGAAGTGATTCTGGATGATTATTCAATTAAGCTGGAACCTGGAAAAATCACGGGAATCCACGGCGCAAGCGGGTCTGGAAAATCTACATTATTAAAACTTCTGATGCGTTTCTGGGATGGGAACGAAGGAAGCATTCTGGTGGATGCAGAAGACGTAAGAAAGATTCCGACGAAACATCTAAGAGATATGGAAAGCTATGTGACACAGGAGACACATTTGTTCCATGATTCGATTGCAAATAATATTGCAATTGCAAAGCCTGGAGCAACCAGAGAAGAAATCATGGAAGCGGCGAAAAAAGCATCGATTCATGAGTTCATTATGGCACTCCCGAAAGGTTATGATACGGAAGTTGGAGAACTTGGTGATACGTTGTCCGGTGGTGAGAAACAAAGAATCGGAATCGCAAGAGCATTCCTGCATGATGCACCACTGATACTTATGGATGAACCAACCAGTAACCTGGATTCCTTAAATGAAGGAATTATACTGAAATCATTAAAAGAGTCGGCAAAGAAAAAGACGGTAGTGTTAGTATCCCATAGAGTATCTACGATGAATGTAGCAGATGTGGTGTATGAGATGGAGAACGGAAGAATATCATAATAAGAAGGTTGAAAAGAAGGCAATTATTGTAAATGGCCTTCTTTTTTTGTAACCTTTGGGTAAGTTCAAGTGTATTATTAGTGAAAGGCCTTGAAAGCAAAGTATAAAAATTAAGACACAACACGGAATCATATTGACACGCTCTGGCAGAAAGATTCCGGATGTACAGGAAGCTGTAATAAAAGGAGTACTCATGAAAGATTCAACGCAAGAGGTAATAGAACGATATCAGAAGCACCTATTTGCAATTGCATTTAACATATGTAAGAACCAGCAGGATGCAGAAGATGTGGTTCAGGATACATTTATAGGGTATCACACATACAAAAAAGAATTTGATACAGAAGAGCATATCCGTGCATGGCTGATCCGGGTGGCGATTAACAAAGCAAAGAATATCACCCGGTCATTCTGGAGGAGGAATAAGTGCAATCTGGAAGAATATATGGAGACATTGACATTCGAGACACAAGAATCGGAGAATCTGTTCGAGACAGTGATGAAGTTACCGGAAAAATACCGGATTGTCCTGCACTTATTCTATTATGAAGATTACACGACACAGGAGATCAGTGATATCCTGCATCTGTCGCTCAGCAATGTGAAGACCAGACTATCGCGCGGACGTGCACTTCTCAAAGAAACATTAAAGGAGGAATGGGATGATGACGAATAAAGAAAAATACAAACAGGCTTTTGATGCACTTGCCACCTCCGGTGATTTTCAGATGGAGGTAGATAATATGAGTAGATTAAATAGAAGGCAGAAGTTAAAAACAATCGCAGCCGCAATTGCAGCGTGTCTGATCGTAACGATAGGAACCGGAACCGCTTATGCCGCAGATGTTGGGGGAATCCAGAGAAAGGTCCAGATGTGGATTCACGGAGATCAGACGGATGTTACATTAAAGATTGATTCAGACGGATCCTATACAGGAAAATATACAGATAAAGATGGAAATGAAAAAGAATTTGGTGGTGGAGGAGTGGCCTATGAATGGAATGGAACAGAGCGTCCGCTTACAGAAGAAGAGATTATGGAAGAGATGAATGCACCGGATATTGAATATGAGGATGATGGAAAGGTAATGTTATATTATAAGAACCAGTCTGTTGATATTACGGATAAGTTCGACAAGGATGGAGTCTGCTATGTGAAATTAGAAGATGGGGATGGAGTATTATATGTTACAGTAAAATACAATAATGGCTTTTCGACTTCATCAGACAGGTATATAATGCCATATGAATTTAATTAAATCAAGTAAGCAGGGGGGGACATTGTTTGCAGCAGGAGGAGTGCAAGCTTCTTCTGCTACAATGTGGAGCATTTATTTTGTTATGAGCAAGTATCGAAGGGGATTGTAAATATCTGTTTGGTTTCAGGAAAGCTGGATGTGCACTTGCCCTTAAGAAAGAAATATTTTATATTAATATACGGACAGCATTACGGATATAAAAGCCGGCTGTTCGTACATTTTTTTTACCAAAGTATGCAAAAGGAGCTACTATCTGCAGGACATATTAGCAAGTGGGAGGTTCTATAGGTACATAAGTATGCAAAAAGAAAGGAATTACTATGGACAAACATTCACATATAGATAAAACATTACAGGATAACAATAAGATTGAAACAGCAATCGCAGCACTTCAGCAGGAACCTTCACAGGAAATGCTGGCACATGTATTGACTGTGATCCGCAGACGTATGAATGAAAAAGGAGAACTGATCATTGCGGTTGATCCATCTGCAGCAGCATCCGGACTTCAGGTGCAGGCAGTTCAGACAGATGATGGACGAAAATGGTGGGCAGCATTTACAAGTTTTGATGAAGAATTAAAAGGATCTGGAAGTGTGATGTCTACATTTCTTACAGGTATGAAACAGTTATTTACAACTGCAATTACGGCAGAAGGAATAGAAGGTGTTATCATCAATCCATGGAACCGGACGATAATGCTGGATAAGACATTGATCAGGATTATATTAGGAAATACGAATAGCTAAAGATAAGGAATGCTTATCGCCTATACTTTGCTATCGATGATAAGCATTTTACTTTTATCAGCATTCACCGTAAACTATAATAGGAAAATTTCCTGCTATTATAATGAAAAGGTGAGTGGGTTTTACTATGTTTTTAAATAAGGATTAAAAAAATCTGATCGTGCTGCTTTTCCTGGAACAGCTTTTTCGCACAACAGGAGTTAAATGAATGGCTGGATACGGATGGAGAATTGTATGCAGTTCTTGCAGTTGGTTATGCAGATGAAGATTCGGTGGCAAGACCAAGAAAGTCAGTGGAAGAAGTTGTGGAGTGGCGGAAATAAAAATTAAGGAATAAATACAGAACGCACCGTAGAGTATATAACAGCTCTATGGTGCGTTCTGTGTTTAGCCTGGTAACGAAAAGTAACGAGAAGCAACGAAAAGCAACGAAAAGTAACGAAAAAAGGCATCCAAGAAGTAACAATATCAATATACCGTCATGAAATTAATAAATAAATTAATAATTTTATAAGATATGTTAACAGATGGTTTGAAAAATAGACATAGAATGGGCATATTTGGCTGATACGTTGTTGGAGGAACTTTTAGTGATAGGCATATGAAGATGAAAGAATCTTTATAGTCTGACTTGAAACAGGAGGTAGCAAATATGAGTGATCAGAATGTAAAAGCAGCACAGAAATATTTGAATGCAATGTTTGGGGGACATAAATCCTGGGTAAAGCTGGATGAAGATGGAAAAACCGGAATAGCAGTAATGCAGGGAATCATACGTGCATTTCAGATTCAGAACGGAATTTCCCCGGTTACGGGAACGGTGGGGCCGCTTACCATTAATATAATGAAAAGGTTACCAGTTATTACAAAGATGAATCCGAATGACACTCCACAGGTAAATGTATGTTTAATCCAGAGTGCTTTGTTTTGTAAAGGGTATGCAGCTGGCGGAATTACTGGAATTTATTATACGTCCGGAGTAAATGCTGTTAAAACGATGCAGGAAAACGCAGGATTGAAAGTAACTGGTAAAATCGATTGGAAAGTGTGGTCGGGATTATTATCGCTGAATTGGTTTACCAAAGTTTCTGGTGGGGATCCGAATATTGTCCGCATTCAACAGCAGTTAAATAGCGACTGGTCAGATATTATCGGTGTGGGGCCATGTGATGGAATTGCTTCAAGACAGACAATTCTGTCTTTAGTGGGTGCGCTGCAGGCTGCGGAAGGAGTTACAACAAAATTAATTACAGATTTGAATTCTGTTAACTTTGGAAATGCAACGACAAATGCATTTCCTGGAACCTTACAAAATGGACAGAACACAGCAAAATATAAGCCGTTTAATAAAATAGCCCAGTACGGATTATATTTTAACGGATATAATCCGGGAAGATTTGACGGAGTATTTGATGCAGTAACAGAATCGAAAGTGTCAGAATTTCAAGCATTTTATGGTCTGACAGGAATTGGACTTGTCACAAAAGGAAAAGTGAATGTATCCACTATGAAATCGTTGCTTACAAGTAAAGGAGATACCGACAGGGCAGCAAAAGCATGTGACTGTGCAACAGTATTAAATAAGCAGCAGGCACTGGATATAAAAAGAGCAGGATATACATATGTAGGACGTTATCTGACAGGTTCAGTTGGAAGAGAACATATACCGAAATATATCACATCAGAGGAAGTAAAAAATATTGAAAATGCAGGCTTGTCTGTATTTCCGATATATCAGGATGGCGGATATGAATTAGAATATTTCAAAAACACATCACAGGGAAGTGTAGATGCGCAGACTGCAATATTAGCGGCAAAAAGAATTGGTATACCAAGAGGGACAACCATATATTTTGCGGTAGATTTTGACTGCTATTCATACCAGATTGATACATTTATCATACCTTATTTTAAGCAGATACAAATGATCTTTGGCAGTTCGACAAATGATAAAAATTATAAAGTCGGCATTTATGCACCAAGGTATGTATGTACAAAAATTTATGAAGCAAAGCTGGCTAGTAAATCTTTCGTAGCAGATATGTCTACGGGATTTAGTTGTAATCTTGGATATTCGATGCCAAAAAACTGGGCGTTTGATCAATTCTGTGAGTTGAGTGCATTTAAGTCATCACCTCCATTCCCGCTGGATAAAGATGCATATTCTGGAAGAGATACTGGATTTAAGAAATTTGATGCCGTGCCGGTGAAAACAGATTCTCAGATAAAAGAAGAAAATGTCCGTGCAAAAGCAGGGATTGCAAGAAATCAATATATCTATAACGTAATGGAACCAATTGGGTATCTGGATAAAATTATGGATAAAGGAGTGAAATATGAGAAAGAAATTGTACTTGGAACAGTGATGAGTCCAGAAGGGACAATTGAAATTTCTACTAAAATATCCACATCACTTGAACAGTCAACAAATAAAATTTACAGTATAAATGTGACAATAGGAAATGATGGAAAATTGGAACAAACTTGTAAGAATCAAATTATGGAGATTACATCGCATTTGTCAGATAGCGCTATAGAAGGAGCTGATAAATTTGGAGTAATAATAGAAGATATTGCTTTGAAAGTAAAATCTGGGAATATTGATTTTGAAATGAATAATGTTTTGGCGAATAGCGTAGGATTTTCTATTGTTTTTAATTCATCGGATCTGTTGCCGGAAGAGGATGAAGAATGGAAAGTATCGGTTGCTTTGAACTTCAAGATGACATTAAATTCTAATAGTGGGTTAGAATTTAAAGTTGCAGAATTTACGAAAGAACATGCTAAGGAAATATTGGGGGTAATAGTGGCAATAGGCGTAGTGGTCGTGTTTGCAGGTGGATTATTTTTAGTAATTCAATTTCTTTTAGGAGGAGGTGCGTTGTTGATCCAACAGGTGGCTCAACAGGTATAAATGAAATTATAAATAAAAAGGGGAAATTAGAGAATGTATATAAAATACAGGCTGACAGATAAAGATAGAGAAGAATTAGAGAAAATGATTCTGTTGGAACTTGCAATGCCTAAATATATAGAGAGAATAGGAAAAATAAGCAGAATAATTCTTTGTATATTAATGCCAGTGGAATTTTTATTGTCAGTTTATTGTTGCTTAAAAAAGGAGTATCTGGCGTTTGGGATAGGAATTACCTTTTGTGTAGTAATTATAATTTTTTTGATTGTGAGTCCAATAGTGGAGAAAAGATACAAAAAGTCTGTTCATAAATTTATATGGGAAAAGTCAGAAAATAATACGATAGATATTGATGAGCATGAAATAAAAATAAGTGAAGATCATATTTTGGAATTCCAGAGAGTTGAAAGAATATTTCTTTACAAGAATTTCTTTTTTTTCATGATAAATGGAAAGAAGATTTTTGTATTAATATTAAAAACCTCACATGAAGAATTGGATGAAGTCATAAAAATTATTGAAAGAACAGGAGTGCCATTCGAAAGAAGAGAAAAACCATTTTATTTTTATAAATATTGTATAAAGAATTGTATAAGAAATGGCATAAAGAAAAATGATTTTTAATATCTGTTATATTTGGCATTTAAAGGCATATTGACACAACGTCAGTATGCCTTTATAATGAAAATGTACTGACATGATGTCAAAATAAAAAGATTGGAGGAGCATTATGAAAAAATGGATAACAGTCACACTAAGCCTATTGGCAGTATTAAGTCTCATGGCATGTAGCAATTCTTCTGATGCAGAATCAGAAAAGAAAAGCACGGAAAAAGCCAGACAGTAACAGACACAGATGATAAGAAACAGAATGTAGGCGAAAAGAGAGAATCTGGGAATGGACAGTCCGGCGATGCAGGAGCAAAAGATATAGTGGTAGTATATTTTTCAGGTACAGGCAACACAAAAAAAGTTGCAGAAAAGCTTTCGGAAGAATTACCGGCAGATATTCTGAAAATTGTACCGGCGGAAGCATATACAAGTGAAGATCTCGATTATAATGATAGATCTCGATATCCAGGGAGGATATCGCTTTGATGCGAACGCAGACAATACGGATATTCAAAAAGGAATAGAAGGATTGACAAAGTAATTTGGCAAAATAGTTTAAAAAAGCATCAGTTTATGCTATTATGACAATATGTCAGAAATAAAACACAGTCCATAGTCAGAAAGCTTCATTATGAGAATTTTAGATCAATGCAGCTTCCTGACCATGAAAAGAATGGAAGGAAGGTATCTTCATGCCGGCAAGATCAGAAGAAAGAACCAATGCAAGAAAAGAAGAGATTATCAATGCATGTAAAACTCTTTATCAGACAATGAGTTTTAAAGACATTACGATAAAGGAGATTGGAAATGTCACTTCATTTTCCAGAACCTCGATTTATAATTACTTTGAGACGAAGGAAGAGATGTTTCTTGCACTGTTAAAAAGAGAATACGATGCATGGATACTGGATCTTCACAAGATCGTGGAAGAACATGAAAGCCTGGATGATGAAGAGATTGCTTCCGAGATTGCAGAGTCACTGGACCGGCGGCACCAGCTTTTGAAGATTCTGTCGATGAATCATTATGATCTGGAAGAGAACAGCCGGATAGAGATGCTGGTGGAATTCAAAGTTTCGTATGGGAATTCCTTAAGAGCCATGATGGGGATTCTTGCTAAATTCAGACCAGATATGGATATTGAAAAAAGGCAGGAATTTGTCTATGCATTTTTCCCATTTATGTTTGGAATCTATCCATATACAGTTGTGACAGATAAGCAGAAAAAAGCAATGGAAGAAGCCGGCGTTGATTATACTTATAATTCAGTGTATGAACTGACAAAGGCAGCGATAAAAAAGCTTCTAAAGTGATATTTTATAACATCTGATATTATAAAAATGTTTGAAGGATATAAAAGATATAATTTTGAAAGGAGACAGATATCATGAAAACATTAGTAGCATATTTTAGCGCAAGCGGAACAACAGAAAGCGTAGCAAAAAAGGTTGCAGAGGCAGCAGGAGCGGATCTTTTTGAGATTAAACCAGAAGTTCCATATACTAGTGAAGATTTAAACTGGATGGATAAAAAAGCAAGAAGTACAGTAGAGATGAACGATCCATCTTCCAGACCTGCAACAACAGGAACAGTAGAAAATATGGAGCAGTATGATAATGTGATCATTGGATTCCCAATCTGGTGGTATGTGGCACCGACAATCGTCAACACATTCCTGGAAAGCTATGATTTCTCAGGAAAGAAAATTGCACTTTTTGCCACATCCGGTGGAAGTGGATTGGGGAATACGGTAGACAGATTAAAAGGATCTGTGGATAAGTCAGCAGAATTCGTTTCAGAAAAACTGCTGAACAGAGCAGGCGCATCTGAAATTGAAAGCTGGCTTAAGAGCTGGATGTAAGATGTATCTGGTATCGGTTTATTTTGATGAAAAAAGCAGCCGGGTCATTTCCAGATATATAGAAAAGATTGCAGATAAAACCGGCAATACATTTATGACAGACAATCATGTCCCGCCCCATCTGACCATTGCTTCAGTAGAGACGAAAGATGAGACTGGATTGATGGAGAAAATGAATGTATTAAAAGAACGGCTGCGAAAAGGAAAGATACAGTTGGTATCGGTTGGGGCATTATTTCCATATGTGCTATATATAACTCCGGTTTTGAATCAGTATCTGGAGCAGATGGCAGAAGAGGTTCATAAGCAGTTAACTGAACTTACAGATATAAAGCTGAGCCGGTATTATCAGCCGATGCAGTGGCTTCCGCATCTGACAGTGGGAAAGAAGCTGACAAAAGAACAGATGAGGGAAGCATTTTCCCTGATGCAGGAACATTTCGTCCCGATGGAAGTATCTGTGACAGAGATCGGACTGGCAAAGACAAATCCGCATAAGGATATTGTACGGATAGAATTGAATGAGTGAATATAAAAAGCGGAAAATTAAGAACTATGATAGACAGAGAAGATATGCTGGCACTGACCAGGAGAATGACAGTAAAAAGGACATCCATCACAAGAATTGCAGGTGGATATATGGATCAGGAAGGATATATAGACGGTACATTTAACACTGGATTTTTAAAATTAAGTCCGGATGAGAAAGAAAAAAATCTTCAGATAGCAAAGCAGATCCCATTTGCAGATACGAATAAGAATCTGAAAGAATATGCATTTTCCAGTGAAAAGATGAAAGGCGACAGCATGTGGAAGCTTCTGATGGGAATGCGTGCATGTGGTCTGAAAAATGATGCACTGATGGAGACGTTTTATGAGATTGTAGGAGAACAGTATCAGGTAGAGGGAGATTATGCAATCTATGTATTTCACGATAGATATGATATTCCGGCGAAAGGAAAGGATCATGTCCGTCTGGGGGAATCAGAAAATATGTTTGAATATCTGATCTGTGCGATCTGTCCCGTAAGCGGGGATTATGAACTGTGGGAACCGGAGTGTGGTTTCCTGTTCCCGGCATATATGGACGGCGGTGCCGCTATGAATTATGTGGATGTTTATCAGGCAGATCGGGAGCATCCGCATATAGAATTAGAGAAGATTCTTGGCGTGTAACCGTATAATAGGATAAAAAGTCCAAAAAAGTAATTGAAGAGCCGCAGATCAGCTGTTCGGATTAAAAGATTTTATAGCTACTGGCAGCGTATTTTGCATTGTCTGGGAAAGGTATGCAACCATTTAATAATTTCAATCGACTCGGATTCTAAAGTCCATTTGAATAAGGCGTAAATGTCCTCATGGCGGTTCCGTATTTTACGGGATCAACGATCTTCTATATTGCATATCTGATCATCAGTTCCATCCAGCTTGGATATTTCCTTGGAAAAGGAACAATCTTCTCACTTTGTATCGTATTTCTGGTATTACCGGGATTGTTATACATTTTTGATAAGGTGATCCAGAAGACGACAAAGAATGCAAAATTCTTATAAAAGATAAAAAATATATATAGATGTGATTTATAGTTTTCAATTCCTGCTGGATACCCTATAATATAGTAGATTGAGTTTATAGGAAAAGGCAGGGAATATACAATGCATACAATGAAAAAATTCATCCAGTATTATGCCCCGTATAAGGCGGTATTCTTTCTGGATCTGGTCTGTGCGGCGGTTATAAGTCTGGTAGATCTGGCATTTCCACAGATATTACGGACGCTTACGAAGACGTTGTTTACAGAACCGGCAGACAATATATTACATGCTTTACTCCCGATTGGAGCAGGGCTGCTTGTAATCTATATCTTACAGGCATTTTGTAAATATTATGTCAGCTATCAGGGACATATGATGGGAGCGAATATGGAACGGGACATGAGACAGCAGCTTTTTGACCATTATGAGAAATTATCATTTTCATATTATGATCAGAATAACTCCGGTCAGATGATGAGTAAGCTTGTATCGGATCTTTTTGATATCTCGGAATTTGCACATCATGGACCGGAGAACTTATTCATTTCCCTGATCAAAATTATTGGTTCATTCATTTTTCTGTTTCTGATCAACTGGAGACTTGCAATACCGCTTGTGGTTCTGGTTGGGTTTATGTTGTTCTTTTCATATGGACAGAATAAGAAGATGCAGGCAACATTCATGGATAACCGGCGTAAGATTGGAGATGTTAATTCCAGCCTTCAGGATACACTGGCAGGAATCCGTGTCGTACAGTCTTTTGCAAATGAAGAGATTGAACGGGAGAAGTTTAAAAAAAGCAATCAGGGATTTCTGCGTTCCAAGGATGCCAATTATAAATGTATGGGAAGTTTTATGAGCGGTAATCTGTTCTTTCAGGGGATGATGTATCTGGTCACACTGGTATTCGGCGGTTGGCTGATCGCACATGGGAAGATGGAGGCAGCGGATCTTGCGATGTATGCACTTTACATCGGTATCTTTATCAGCCCGGTCCAGATATTGGTAGAACTTACGGAAATGATGCAAAAGGGTCTGTCTGGATTCCGGAGATTTCTGGATGTGGTGGAGACAGAGCCGGAGATTGTGGATGCACCGGATGCAAGGACATTGGAAGAAGTAAAAGGACATGTGTCTTATGAGGATGTATCTTTTCATTATAGTGATGATGAGACACCGGTGCTTTCGCATGTTACATTTGATATTCCGGCAGGAAGGTCGGTGGCATTAGTCGGACCTTCGGGAAGCGGTAAGACAACAATCTGTTCCCTGCTTCCAAGATTCTATGATGTAACAGGAGGACGTGTTACGATTGACGGGCAGGATGTCAGAGGACTGACGCTAGAAAGTCTTCGTAATCAGATTGGACTGGTACAGCAGGATGTGTACCTGTTCTGTGGAAGTATTAAGGAAAATATCGCATACGGAAAAACGGGAGCATCCATGGAAGAGATTGAAGAAGCGGCAAGAAAAGCGAATATCCATGATTTTATTATGGAACTTCCAGATGGATATGATACATTTGTCGGAGAGCGTGGAACGAGACTTTCCGGCGGGCAGAAGCAGAGAATTTCGATTGCAAGGGTATTTCTTAAGAATCCATCGATCCTCATTCTGGATGAGGCGACGAGTGCGCTGGATAATGAGAGTGAACGATGGATACAGAAGAGTCTGGAAGAACTTGCGAAGAACCGGACGACGATTACGATTGCGCACAGACTATCAACAATCCGCAATGCGGATGAGATTCTTGTAGTGGCAGATAATGGAATCGCAGAGCGTGGAACACACGAAGAACTGTTAAAGAAGGGCGGAATCTATGCTCATTATAATGAGATGGGATAGATGGACTTTCAGTTGCGGGAAAATGTTATAGACAGATAATAAAAGTGTGCAGGAAGCCATAGAACTTTCTGCACATTTTTAGTAGCATATCAACTTCGTCGAAATGTTCTAATGTAATCATAATGAAATTCTCTTGTCTGATAAAGTGAAATACAGAGTTCACTTCATAAATTTGGCTTTCTCTTATATTAACAAATTTTCTCATAAAGGGAAGATATAGGATAAGTGTATGCTTAGGGTGTTTTATATCATAAAAATCTATGCTATAATCAACCTAAAAAATTAGTAAAAAAGAGAGGTAGTATCATGGATAAAATCAGAATTGGTATCGTAGGATACGGTAATATCGGACGTGGAGTAGAACAGTCCATCAAACGTAATGATGATATGGAATTAAAAGCAGTATTTACAAGAAGAGATCCTGCAAGTGTCAAGATCCAGACCGAAGGAGCAGAAGTAAAGCATTTTGATGATATGGAAGCTATGAAAGATGATATTGATGTTATGATCCTTTGTGGCGGATCTGCAACAGATCTTCCGGTAATCGGACCTAAGGTAGCAGCATCATTCAATACCATTGACAGCTTTGACACACATGCAAAGATTCCGGAGTACTTTGCCGATGTAGATGAAGCAGCAAAAGAAGGAAAGAATGTAAGTATTATCTCAGTAGGCTGGGATCCGGGAATGTTTTCACTGAACCGCCTGTATGCAGAGTCCATTCTGGTACAGGGAAGTACTTATACATTCTGGGGAAAAGGTGTCAGCCAGGGTCATTCGGATGCAATCCGCCGTATCGAGGGAGTAAAGAACGGAATTCAGTATACTGTACCGATCGAAGCAGCAGTTGATCAGGTAAGAAGCGGAAGCGAACCGGAACTGACTACAAGACAGAAACACTTAAGAGAGTGTTATGTAGTAGCAGAAGAAGGAGCAGATAAAGCCGCCATCGAAGAAGCAATCAAGACGATGCCGAACTACTTTGATGAATATGATACAACAGTAACATTTATCACAGAAGAAGAATTAAAAGAAAACCACAGCAAGATGCCTCATGGTGGATTCGTGATCCGTACCGGAGAGACAGGATGCGAAGGTAACAAGCACGTGATCGAATATTCCCTGAAGTTGGATTCTAATCCGGAATTCACAGGAAGTGTTCTGGTTGCTTATGCACGTGCAGCACACAGACTTTCTAAGAAGGGTGAATCAGGAGCAAGAAGCGTATTCGATATCGCACCGGCTATGCTGTCTCAGATGACACCGGAAGAGTTAAGAGCACATATGCTGTAATTTTTAGATATCATAGTGTGCAAGAGAAGCTGCCAGTGGCAAGTTCTCTATATTTAAACCAATGGGGACAGGAAAAATGGATTTTTTCCTGTCCCTGCTGGTTTTAAAGAGGGAGAAAAGAAGCTATTTAAAGTAAAAGATTTTACGTGCAATACCGGAACGTTCGATCGGTCAGAATTCTGGCAAAGATCAGTCCGAGAGGTAACATTACAATAATCATAATCGCAGAAGTAAACCACGAAACCGCATCCGTCAGGGACATAATCCCGAAATTATAAATCGCACGGTACAGGTAAAGTCCCGGAACCATGATCACAATAGAAGGCACGGTAAGCGAGATTCTCGGATATCCGTTACTCTTCTTAATAAAAGAAGCAAGCAATCCGGCAGTCAGAGCCCCGATAAATGCGGCGGCGGCCGGAGGCATATGTGTGAAATCAACAAGTTCAAGCCGGAGTGTATTGGCAATGGCACCGATAAATGCAGCCGTTGCAGCCATCGAACGAGAACTGTTGAACATGATCGAGAACCCGAATACTCCGCAAAAGCTCGCAATCACACGGAAGATAAGGCGGGAAGCAGCACTTAAATGCAGCGCTGTAAAATCGGCCGGTTCCAGATGCAGAAGTAAAGCCATGATCCATGCAAATAAAGTGGCAACCATAACGATAATGATTGCATAAGTAAGCCGTTCCAGTCCCGAACGCAGATCCAGCTTTGCAAGGTCGATCCCGCTTGTAATAAATGGAAATCCCGGGATGATGAACAGCATCGAGCAGATATAACCAGCCTCATGAAACTCCGGAATGCGAAAGACAAGTTCCGCAAGCTTCAGAAAGATCGCATAAGTAAAGCAAGCGGCAGATACAGATACTGCAATATTCAAAAACAATGTATAATGATGTTTGATTAATTTGGTGCGGATGAGGTTACCGATGCCGGCGGCAATGAATGCAAGAGCCATCTCAACTGGTCCACCCCCGAGTAAAAAAGTAAAGCCACAGCAGGCAAGAGCCGCGGCGAGTCCAAGTTTGGAAGGTGAATAAAGGGCGTGGATTTCCTCAATTTCATCCAGTCGTTTATGGATATCTTCACCAGTCATATGGGCCTCTTCTTCTGGAAAATGATCTACGAACTGTTCCATGCGGTAAAGCTTTGAGGTATTCACTCCTGTATTGGCAATACTCAATGACTGGGAAACACAATCGTTTCCATCAAAACAGTTGAATACAATAGACATCAATCCTACGTCTACCGTACAGGTTACACCAAGCTCTTTGGAAAGCCGGTTCATAGAAGTCCGTACACGCCATGCACCGGTCCCGCAGGAGAGCATGATTAACCCCACGCGGCCAATGACAGATGCTTTCTCAATCAATCCGGCCTCTGCAATCAGCACGTTACTGTCATCATTGGCATAGTCATGCCATGGAATCTCCATATGATTTTTTTCCATAATATCAATAAAGTCAGAATTAGTTGTCTGCATAAATGATCGCCTCTGCTTTGGAAACGTGGCGTTCCAGATTTTTTAAGAAATGTGAATTCGGAAGGAAAACTCCGATCTCATCATAATGGTTATTATCTTCAACAAGAGAATCCTGTCCATAGAATACATAGGACATAGGAAGCTCTTTCTGAAGTTTTATGACAATATCCAGAATAGCAGAATAAGCTTCTGCTTCGGTTTCTTTTAATTTTACGGTATCTGGTAATTCACGGATCAACAGTACACCGTTATTCTTTTCCAGGATGTTTTGTTCCGGTTCCATATCGTCGGATGTATAAGAATGGCTGTAGCGGTATGCCTGTGCCAGAAAAATATTCTTTGGAGCTCTGAGATCTGTATACACCTCATGGAAATAACGGTATTCCCGTTCATGAATCGATCTTTTATATTCAGGAAGTAAAATTCCGTTTTCATCTGTCATAATTATCGGATTCTGTTTTCCGTCTGCATTGAACCGATAGGGAATCAGGAATGCATTTCTTAAAAGATCAAAGACTGTATTCTGGCAGATAGCCATCAGAAACGCAGATAAATCCCGGTTGCGATAGGAATTGAAAAGAGCTTGTGTGAATTCTGTAGATGATGGAGAGTCTGGAAGGTCTACCCCATCGTTACTGAATAAGTAACTGCAGAATGTTTCCAGCAGTTTTTCACAGGCCCATTTATCTTCGGATATTTTCTTAAATAATATTTCTGATTTTTCTTCTCGTGGAAAAAGTGTTTTCTCTTCCATGATCATACGCTTCCTTTCATATTTCATCCGAATAAATTATACAACTGTGATAAAGATAAGTGAAAGCTATAATTAATATAGCGGATATATGATTGTGATATCATGAAGCGGCAAAATATGTTCCTCTTGACCGATTATACTTAAGCCCGCAGTGCGGATTCGCATCCTGCGAGATCGGCAATAAGCTGACCGAAGAGGAACAGTGGGCAAAACTTAAGCTCGTAAAAGAGATCGCCGGCGAAGTATGGCCAGACAGATAAGCCAGAAGAATTTTTCCGAGTCCATTGATCAAAACTGGTATTTGAGACAGACAGAGTATATACTAATAATAAAGCCTACAGGAAAAGATGGAGGTGAACCTATATGGATGTTGCAACAATGGTAGCGCTTAATAATATGAATATGCTTACGGCGTTGACAGTACAGGCGGCAAACAATGTAATCACAATTGTAAATGGAGAAAGGACGGAAGAAGATATGGATGGTTCAATGTTAGATCAGTATATGGGAAAAGACTGTACAGTAAGTCTTTTTAATGAAGTCGGAGCAATCAAAGGAAAGCTCATGGAAGCGGATATGCAGTGGGTAAAGGTTGATACCAGGAAGGGAACACAGCTTATTAACAGAAATATGATCCGGAATATTACATTTGATACTAAGTAAAATGAATAACAGAGGAACAAAGATAAGAACATATATTTCCCATTGGCGGAACCTTGGATATGACAATGAAAAGCGTCTGAAGCATGCACCGACGATCGCCAGGGATAATTTGAAATTACTGGAAAATTGCTGTATCTGGCTGATACCGGTCATTGCATTTATTATGATTGTAAGATGTGCGTACTGGGGAATCTCCGTTGCTAACATATTGCCGTTCATGCTGCTGATCGTGGAATTTTTAGTGATGATCATTCTGGTAAGAGAAGATGTCCTGTTAAAAAGAGGTATCATAAAAAAGAACCGGATACTTACAAGAACTGTAATCTTTACCTTATATCTGGTTACATTGTATTATGATGTTGTAAGGCTTCCGGAAGAGAGAAATGTATTGCTCTGTGTATTTCTTGTAACCTACGGAACAGTATTTGATATCTATCCGGAAAATAATCTCAAGATTGCAATCGGCATGTTCCTGCTTACCGGTATTCTGGAATATAATCTGGAATCCTACCCGGTGTTCCGCTATAATATGCTGAATAATGTGATCGCAATTCTGATCGGTTGTTTCGTATCATGGAACAAAGTAAAGAATAAAATGGAAGTTCTGGTACGGGAAGAATATAAGAAAGAGCTGCAGGAAAAAGAATCCCAGATCAGCATCATGATGAGCCAGGTGCAGCCACATTTTCTCTATAATACATTATCAACGATACGGATTTTGTGTGGAATCGATGTAAAGAAAGCACAGGATTCACTTCTGAATTTTACAGAATATATCCGTGAGAATCTTGATGTACTTGGAAGCACGGAGATGATCCCGGTGACACAGGAACTTGGGCATGTCAAACGTTATGTGAATCTGGAACAGATGCGTTATGGAGAAAAATTACAGGTGGAATATGACGTGCAGGATGTAGAATTTTTAATTCCACCACTTACCATACAGCCGGTTATGGAAAATGCGATCAAGTACGGAGCAGGTGATAAAAGAGGCGGAGGAACCGTCAAACTTATGATTCGGAAAGAGGGTCATATGAATGTGATTGTAGTAGAAGATGATGGAAATGGTATTGATGCATCATCCATTGAAGAAATACCGCTAAAAGATGATGGAAGAACACATATCGGACTTAAAAATGTAAAGGAAAGAGTTGAAAAGATGGCTGATGGTAAGCTTGATTTCTATAGTAGAAAAGGATGCGGAACCATCGTGACCATCTATATACCGGATGAGAAGGACTAGAGGGAGGAATGTGTGATGAATATCATTGCAGTAGATGATGAACAGCTGTTGCTCTACGAATTGTTAAATGAACTGGAAAAAGTATTCCCGGATGCAGATCTGATTGGATTCGATGAAGGGGAGGATGCGCTGGAGCATATTGAAAAAATGAAAGGACATCTGGATTATGCATTTCTGGACATCAAACTCAGGGGAATGACAGGGATCCAGCTCGCAAAACAGATAAAAGACAGAAAACCAGAGACCAAGATCATATTTTGTACGGCATATTCAGACTATGCCCTGGAAGCATATCAGGTGCATGCAGTCGGATATATTATGAAGCCGGTCACAGCAGATAAGATCAGGGAACAGCTGGAAGCACTGAAACAGATATTAAAATCACCGGTAATAGAAGATGACGGCAAATTAAATGTACATACATTTGGTACATTTGAAGTATTCAGGAAGGGGAAACCACTGGTATGGGAACGGGAAAAGGCGAAAGAGCTGCTGGCCTATCTGATCGACAGAAGAGGTGCAGCGGTATCCAATACCGGAATTGCAGTAGTATTATGGGAAGATGACAGCAAGACAAGGAATGTACAGACCGTTATGTCATCCCTTCGGAAAACATTGAAAAATGCAGGCTGCGAGGATATCCTGATCCGTGCAAGAAATGCAACATCCATTGATGTAAAGAAAGTACATTGCGATTTTTATGATTTTCTGGGTGGGAATAGTCTGGCCGTCAATACATACCATGGAGAGTATATGCAGCAGTATGGCTGGGCAGAGAATACGAGGAGCAATCTGAGTTAAATTTATAAAAAATCTATTGACATCAGACAGATTGGTTCTTATACTGAGAATTGTAAATAAAACACGGGGAGCTTGTGTACCAGGCTGAGAGGAAGTTGAGAGCTTCGACCCATATACCTGATTTGGATAATGCCAACGTAGGAATGTATAACGTAGAGTTTAGGAGAGATGCATTTAGTTGGTGTCTCTCTTTTTTATATCTAAGTATACAAGATTATCAGAGCATCCACGATGCAGCTATCGGTTATGGTGAAAAGAGATCGAGACAGCTGAACAGACAGGGTGTTAATAATCAGGAAAAATAAAATATCGGATAAGTTGAGAGTGAGCGAGAGTTCATGAAGGGGTGCACCACCACGGGTGTATTTACTTCGTGAACTCTTTTTCATTGGATTTTCCGGGAAAGGAGAACGCACATGATTATTGTAAATGGAAAAGAAATCAATCTGACAAAAGATACTTCTGTAGAAGAATATCTGGAACAAAACCGGTATCAGGTAAAAAGAATCGCTGTAGAGCTGAATGGAGACATCCTTCCAAAATACAGCTATTCCGATACCATGTTAAAAGACGGCGACCGTCTGGAAGTTGTGACATTTGTAGGAGGAGGCTAACATTGATGGGAAAAGAAACAGCAGTGGAAAATACGACAGAAAAAGTGCTCAGTAAAGAAGAAATTTTAAATGCACTGAAGGAACGTCACTCTCCGGAAAAACAGGCACTTTTATCCGCTGGATATGTGGCGATTGCCGGGCTTGGCGGACTTGGGTCAAATGTAGCATATGCACTTGCAAGGATTGGTGTGGGACATCTGCATCTGATTGATTTTGATGTGGTAGATATCACGAATCTGAACCGGCAGCAGTACTTTATGGAGCATATCGGGATGTATAAGACAGATGCACTTAAGTCATTATTGCTAAAAATTAATCCGTATCTGGATATTCGGACCGATTGTGTGAAAGTAACAGAAGAAAATCTTCAGGAGCTTTTTAAAGATGCACCGATTGTCTGTGAAGCATTTGATAATCCGGAGGCGAAAGCAATGCTGGTAAATGGAATACTGGAACATTTCCCAGAGAAAAAACTGGTATCAGCAACCGGAATGGCCGGATATGGAAGTAGCAATACCATCCGTACGCAGAAGCTTATGAAGAATTTTTACCTCTGCGGAGACCGGGAGACAGAACCAACCTACGGGAATGGTTTGATGGCGCCAAGAGTTGCAATCTGTGCAGCGCATGAGGCCAATATGATCACACGGCTGATACTGGGAGAAGAAGACGTCTAAGCATGTAATCGGTATATGTTCAGAAGAAGCTGCCGGTGGCTATCGGGGTAGCTGTATAGGAATTATATGATAGTCCGGATGATGCCGGGAAGATAAGAACATATGATATCAATATAATAAATGAAAGAAGGATTAGATTATGGATAAAAAAGAAATGAAAAAAACAGATACATTTACTCTGGGAGGAAAGGAGTTTACCTCACGTTTTATACTTGGCTCAGGGAAATTTTCATTGGATCTGGTAAAAGCCTGTGTGGAAAAAGCCGGGGCACAGATCATCACACTGGCACTCCGCCGTGCCAATGAAGGCGGGCTTGCCAATATTCTGGACTATATTCCAGAGGATGTGACATTGCTTCCGAATACATCAGGAGCAAGAAATGCAGAAGAAGCAGTACGTATTGCGAGACTTTCCAGAGAAGTCGGATGTGGCAATTTCGTCAAAGTAGAGGTAGTAAGAGATTCGAAATACCTGCTTCCGGATAACTATGAGACAATCAAGGCAACAGAGATTCTTGCAAAAGAAGGGTTTGTAGTTATGCCATATATGTATCCGGATCTGAATGCTGCAAGAGATATGGTAAATGCCGGGGCAGCATGTATTATGCCGCTTGGAGCACCGATCGGATCAAATAAAGGACTTTGTACAAAAGATTTTATCCAGATTTTGATCGATGAGATTGATCTGCCGATCATTGTAGATGCCGGAATCGGGCGTCCATCCCAGGCATGTGAGGCAATGGAAATGGGAGCAGCTGCAGTCATGGCTAATACAGCAATTGCAACGGCTGGAGACGTACCGGCGATGGCAGAAGCATTTAAGAAGGCAATCGAAGCTGGCAGAAGTGCTTACCTTTCCGGACTTGGAAGAACAATCGAACGCGGTGCCAGCGCATCTTCACCACTGACGGGATTTCTGCAGGATTAGGAGGCTGATAAGATGGAACAGGAAAATAGAAATAATACAATAAAAGAAGAAAATGAACAGGATACAACAAAAACTTCGGGAAAAGATACAGAAAAAGAGGGACGTGAAATAACACATATAAATGAAAGTATCTTAAGCAAGGAGATTCTGGAAGATCAAAAGAAGAACCGCATCGATCATATGACATACCTTCCTGGTATGGAGGATATCGGATCAGAGATACTCGATCAGGTTGTAGCAGCGATGAACAGATATGATTGTGACAGCTATACAGCAGAAGATGTAAAACGTGCGCTGGCACATACGGAACGCACACCGGAAGATTTTCAGGCGTTATTATCCCCGGCAGCACTGCCATTTCTGGAAGAAATCGCACAGGCAGCGCAGATAGAGACAAGAAAACATTTTGGAAACAGCGTCTATATGTTTACACCAATCTATATTGCGAATTATTGTGAAAACTATTGTATCTATTGTGGATTTAACTGCCATAATAAGATCAACCGTGCACAGTTAACAGCAGAAGAGATAGAAAAGGAAATGGCAGCAATTGCCAAGACCGGTCTGCAGGAAATCCTGATCCTGACGGGTGAAAGCCGCAACAAATCTACGGTAGAATACATTGGTGAGGCATGTAAGATCGCAAGAAAATATTTTAAAGTTATCGGTCTTGAAATCTATCCGGTAAATTCCGATGAATATGCATATCTGCATGAATGCGGCGCTGATTATGTAACCGTATTTCAAGAGACCTATAATTCAGATAAATATGAAACACTTCATCTTGCCGGACATAAGAGAATCTATCCATACCGTGTGAATGCGCAGGAAAGAGCATTAAAAGGCGGCATGCGTGGAGTTGGATTTGGGGCACTTCTTGGACTGGATGATTTTAGAAAAGACGCATTTGCAACAGGATATCATGCGTATCTGTTACAGAGAAAATATCCACATGCAGAGATTGCATTTTCCTGTCCGAGACTCCGGCCGATCATCAATAACGACAGGATCAATCCGATGGATGTGCACGAGCCGCAGCTTTTACAGGTAGTGTGTGCATATCGTCTGTTCATGCCATTTGCAAGTATCACGGTTTCTACCAGAGAATGTGAAAGAGTCCGTGATAATCTGGTAAGCATTGCGGCAACGAAGATATCTGCCGGTGTAAGTACAGGTATCGGAAGCCACGTGGATGATATTGAAGACAAAGGTGATGATCAGTTTGAAATCTCAGATGGACGATCTGTGGATGAGGTATATCAGGCACTTCTGAAACATAATCTTCAGCCGGTGATGAGTGATTATATTTATGTATAATGGAAGGAAATAAGTAATATATGTATGAGTCTGAATCATTATACATTTGGAAGAAACAGAATATAGTCGAAAGGAGCTATCAGTGATAGAATCTGTAGGAAATCAGACATTTAAAGTGATTGCAGTTAGTAATAGAAAGCTTTGTAAGAGGCCTTTGGTGGAGCAGATAGAAAGAGTCTGTAAGATACATCCGGACGCAATCATCTTAAGGGAAAAAGATTTGACGGAAGAGGAATATAGGACACTGGCAAAAGAGGTATTAGAAATCTGCAATCAGTATCAGGTGCATTGTATCCTTCATAATTTTTGGAAAGTGGCAATAGAACTTGGATGTACTTCGGTACATCTGCCTCTTCCGGTGTGGAAAGGACTTTCTGATGATGAAAAAATGTATTTGAAGAATTATCTGAAAGAGTCCGGGAAGCTGAAAGAAGTTTTGGATAAAAATATCTGTAAAGGTATTGGAACATCGGTACATTCCGTGGAAGAAGCAAAGGAAGCAGAAGCACTTGGAGCGGCATATCTGACAGCAGGACATATCTACGCAACGGATTGCAAAAAAGGATTACCGCCAAGAGGACTGGAATTTTTAGAAGAAGTCTGCCGGGAAGTCAGCATTCCCGTATACGGAATTGGCGGAATCAAATTTGATGAGAAGCAGTGGCAGGATATGAAAGAATGTGGAGCTGCTGGTGGATGCATTATGTCCGGGATGATGGAAATATGATGAATTGTTCACGGGTCATTGTACTGTTTGCCATTCCGGGAATATTGTATCTGTTTGATGGAACGTTACACAGGAAAAGAAAATCGTATAATCACAAGCAATGAGAAAATTACACTTTATCATGGCTCAAAATCTGGAATAGATGGAATCATATCCTACCGGTTCCGCTACTGGGGTGAGATGATCACATATCTTGGTATGACCATGCCGATGGCAATCTGGTCAACAATTACCTGGATCAGGAATCCATCCAAAGAAAATGGAAATGAAGTAGAAATCCGGATACTAAACCACAGGCATATCATCGAACTCGGAGCGGTGTGTATTGTAGTGACAGGAATTATATTTATAATTTTTTAAGAGTCCAAAAAATAAGAAAATACAGTTGCTATATGAATCTGATTAGTAATCACAGAGGTATATGGCGGCTGTATTTTTTTGTAAGATGGTTTCAGTTGTTGTTTATAACTTTTTTTTGTATACTATAAAGAAGAATCATTATTTGTAAATGGAACAGAATATGAAAGAAGGTGATTGGAATGAATAAAGTAATTGGAATTGGAAAACAAAGCTTTGAAGATATGATACAAAGTGACTGCTTTTATATAGACAAAACAAATCTGATAAAAGAATGGTGGGAATCAGAAGACGATATCACACTGATTACCAGACCAAGACGTTTTGGAAAAACGCTGAATATGGACATGTTAAAATGCTTTTTCTCCAATCATTATCAGGGAAGAAGTGATCTGTTTAAAAACCTGAAAATCTGGAATGACGAGAAATTTCGTGAATTACAGGGAACCTATCCTGTTATATATCTGAGTTTTGCAGATGTAAAACAAACTAATTATGCAGATGCGGTATCAAAGATAAAACGGATTATTACAGATGTATATCAGCAATATATTGAAATATCCAAATGGGAAGGTCTTACAGATATCCAGAGACGACAATTCCTGTCTGTTGCCCCGGAAATGGATGATGTCACAGCGCAATGTGCCCTAAAAGATCTGTCAAATTATCTTTGCCGTTATTATGGGAAGAAAGTAATTATTCTTTTAGATGAATTTGACACACCGATGCAGGAAGCATATATACATGGTTATTGGAGTGAATTTACGGCATTTATCCGAAGTTTGTTCAATGCAGCATTCAAAACCAATCCTTACCTGAACCGTGCAATGTTGACTGGAATTACCAGGGTATCCAAGGAATCTATTTTCTCAGATCTGAATAATTTGAAAGTGGTAACAACTACATCGGAAGAATATGCTGTATGTTTTGGATTCACAGAAGAAGAAGTGTTTACAGCGTTGGATAGTTTCCAGTTATCCAGTCAGAAAGAAGCAGTAAAACAATGGTATGATGGATTCACTTTTGGCTCGCAGGAGGACATCTATAATCCGTGGTCTATCACAAACTATTTGAAAGAAAAAAAATTTCAGGCATACTGGGCATCAACAAGTTCGAATGGTCTGGTGAATCAATTGATCAGGACATCTCAGTCAGAGGTTAAGGAAATGCTGGAAGAACTCTTAAATGATCATGAAATTGTTGTGAATTTTGATGAACAGATTGTATTTGACCAGTTAGAAACAAAAGAGAATGCGATCTGGAGTCTGATGGTAGCAAGTGGGTATCTGAAAGTAGCGAAGATTGAGTACAGAAGTATCTTAAGGACTCCATGGTATCATCTGAAAATTACAAATCTGGAAACATTGGGAATGTTCTCTGAGATGTTTTCAGGATGGTTTCAGAATACACTTTCGAATTATAATGCATTTATCAGAGCGATGTTAAATGGAAATGTAAAAGAGATGAACGCTTATATGAATGAAGTGGCGTTGGCTACATTCAGTAGTTTTGATACAGGCAATCATCCATCGGGAAGAACCATGCCGGAACGTTTTTATCATGGATTTGTGTTAGGATTGCTGGTAGAATTGCGTGACCAGTATGAGTTAAAGTCAAATAGAGAGAGCGGTTATGGAAGGTATGATGTGATGCTGATTCCGCGCGAGTTAAAGAAACCGGCAATTATATTGGAGTTCAAAGTTCTGGATCCGGATGAAGAAAATGGATTAGCAGATACTGTGCAGTCTGCACTCAGACAGATTGAAGACAAACATTACGATGCAGAACTGATAGAAAGAGGAATTGCAAGAGATGATATAAAACATTATGGATTTGCATTTGAAGGAAAAAAGGTATTGATAGGAAAATAATTGGAATGAAAGAACACCGTATTATATGAAGATATCAGATACAATCATATAATACGGTGTTTTGGTTTAAGAGGTTTTTGGTGTTTTATCTTTTACAGTCACAAGAACAACACACCAGAGACTTGCAATAATCTCCGTGAGCGGGAATGTCCACCACACAGCATTAAGCCCGAGAAAATGCAAAATCCATGCCAGCGGAACCAACAGAAATACCTGACGGAGCAAGATAATGAATACACTTTCTTTCATTCTTGTAACACCCTGCAAATTTGCAATGACCATGATACCACAGGATAAGAGGAATGCAAATTTCAGGGCAGCTCTGGTACGTCTGATTTTCCCGGCACCATAATTATAGCTGATCACCGGAAGGAAGCGTCATCAGATGACCGGAATCCCCATATTTTCTACGGATTGAATCAGAGTGACTTAGTTCCTGACGTATCACATCCTGAAGACTGGAGTGGTAAGAGCGGTCTCTTTCGGTAAGAGCACCGGTAATAACTGTTTCAGCCTCAAAGTATTTCATGCAGACAGGAAGAGCAGGATTCTGAAGTTTGATCCGTTCATTTTCTTCATGATACCAGAGGATATCATCTGCAACATGTTGATAATACTGGCTTCTCCAATCTGATAATATTCTTCATTGTTGATCTTCATAGGAAAATATCCGCTCTCTTTTCGTACACATAATAATCAGGTATATATGATATAAGTGTGTGATAATGAACTGATTTTTGCAGTAATCAAAAGATAAAGTGCAATAACAGCATATAAAAAACCGTTCCTCCGGCAATTGATACTAACATCTGTTTCTTCCAGACATGTAATGCACAGGTAACAATAATTGCAAGAAATTCAGGAATTCCATGACTGCCCTGCATTACATTGACATTTCTGAGACAGTAAATAACCAGCATGCCAAAGACTGCGGATGGAAGAAACTTTCCGATGTATTGAATAAATGCCGGAGTTTCTTTATTCTCACGAAATACGATGAAAGGAAGAAAACGTGTGGTCATGGTGCCAAGGATGCACAGACCGATGGTGATGATATGTTGTGCAAGTGTCATATTATGATTCCTCCTGTTCGTGTTTGGCGTTTGCTTTATATATATCTGTAACGTTATCTGCCGGACGATCCTTATCTGTAGAATTCTGTAAAATTACGGGATCAGGCACATCCAATCTGCGTCGTAAAACAGTAAGCAGAGCAACAATCGCAATCATCGTCGGAATCATAAATGAATCCGCTCCGAATATCAGCAGGAAGATGAGCGATACACCAAGACCGATTAAAGATGAAATGTGATTGTCTTCCTTCAGCCACTGATCCATAAAGATAACGACGAACATGGCCGTCATTACAAAGCTGATTCCGTCGGTATTAATCTTCAATAAAGAACCAATGATTCCTCCGGCTGTCGCAGAAGCAACCCAGTAAAACTGATTCAATAACGTGACGAAGAACATGAACCAGCCTTTATCTACGTCTTCCGGGATGTCAGCGGTATAATTAACGGAGAATGTTTCGTCACACATGCCATATATCAGATAGAATTTCTTCCATCTGGTTCCTTTTCCAGCGAACCGCCATAGATGAGCATACTCATAAACAGCGGATAGACGAAAGAAAATCCGGATGCGTTCGTATAGATTCCATAAGAGGCTCCAAGAAATATGAATCCCGTCATGATAGGAATCGTACATGGGAAAGCGGCTTTCAGAGCTTTTCGTCTCATAAAAATAGTAATCTCCTTTGTAAGTAATAGATAGTAAAAAGAAAATTATCGCTTATCGTTCTTTAATGTTTCCTTTTTCGATGTTTTCTCTAAGTATCTGGTCTGTTACCTTATATAAAGTCTCAGAACCAAGCTGTGTTTTGCGTTGTCTTCCATAGACCTGTTCGGAAGTTACCTGATGCTCATGCCAGTCGCCTCCGCCGTTACTGTTATTGAGAAGCAGTGGCTGCAGATTATCCATGGAATGTGCAAATTTAGATTCCGGTGTCTGGTAGTCTTCAAATTCGTCAAAAAGTGCAGTGAGTTCTTCTTTCTGGTCTTCCGGTAATAAAGAGAAGATCCGTTCTTTGGCGGCATCTTCACGGGCTTTCTGTGTCTTTAATCCTTCGGCATCGTAAGCGTAGGTATCTCCGGCGTCGATTTCTACGATGTCATGGATCAGGCACATGATCATAACTTTCGCAATATCGACTGGTTCATTGGCATAATCTTTTAACAGATAAGCCATGATCGCCATGTGCCAGGCATGTTCGGCATCATTTTCACGTCTTCCGTGTCCGGAGAGATGGGTCTGTCTTAAGATATTCTTTTCTTTATCAATTTCGAGAATGAAATTTAATTGTTGTTTTAATCTTTCATCCATTATGCAATCCTCCTTGTGTGCTCCGTATGAACAAACTATAAGATAGTATAACATAAAAGAAAGACAGATGAAAAGTAAAAACAAATAAAACATATAAAACATATTGACTTAATAGGAAAAGGATGCTAAACTCAAGTTATAGCGAGAAAAACGAAATTCTTGTGTGAAAGTAAATGAGTAATATCGGACTGTGGATGTATTTCACAGATGAGATAAGAGAACAGAAAGCAGGTGCAGGAAGTAATGAAACAGATATTATGCTTCGGAGATTCGAATACATGGGGATTAGACGGAGAGACCGGAAAGCGTTTTTCGTGGGAAGAACGTTGGACAGGGATTTTACAGGAAAAACTGGCAGACCGGGATGTAAGGATTATCGAAGAAGGTCTGTGCGGAAGAACGACCATATTTGATGATCCATTGCGTCTGGGAAGAAAAGGAACAGAACTGCTTCCAACATTATTGGAGACACATACGCCAGATGCAGTTGTGCTGATGCTTGGAACAAATGACTGCAAAACGATATTCGGTGCATCTGCAGAAGTAATCGGAAAAGGAATTGCAAGACTGTTAGAGCAGATTAATCAATATGCGGATAAGATGAACGTGCTTGTGATATCCCCGATCTATCTGGGAGAGAAAGTATGGCAGGACGGATACGATCAGGAATTTTCTCCGGAATCCGTGGAAGTATCAAAGAAATTAGAAGCAGTATATGAAAAAGTAGCCGGAAGGTATGGCAAACGATTCATGCGGGCAGCGGATTATGCAAGTCCGTCGGAAGCAGACCAGGAGCACATGGATGGAAAGAGTCATAAGATCCTTGCAGATGCAATTTATAGAAAAATAGAAGCAGAAATTCTGTAATTGATAGAAGCAGTTGCCTTCTTTCGAATGCATGGAGATATAGAGATATAAAAGATAAAAAGCCGCTGTCAGTCAATGCTGTATTCCTTTTTCACTGAATATTAGTAAAGGAATGTAGCAAGACGGAACAGCGGATTTTTTTACTTTGTATGAAATTCATTGTTTTTGGCTATAACTTCAGCATCCGGTTTTCCGGTAAATAATTCCATCACCGTACTCTTCGCATCAATAGCAGTAAACACACCTGCAAGAATGAACACAGCTCCGAGATATCCCATCGCCGGGAGCTTCTCATGCAGGAAGATATAGGAAAAGATTGCTGCAAATATCGGTTCCAGAGAGAATAAAAATCCCGTGTTTTCTGGTGTTGTATATTGCTGTACTACGGTCTGCACAACGAATCCATAAGCCGAGGACAGAAGTGCAAGTCCAAGAACTGAGATCCAGTCCAACGCGGTGTTCGGAAATATCGGGGATCCGAACACCAGCAGACCGATTACGGAATAAAGACATGTGAAACCCTGCTGGTAGACTCCAAGCGCAAGAGGATACACGTGTCTGGTAAAATAGCTGTTTAATACAATATTAATGGAATAACTGAAAGCCGAAAGCATACAGAGCAGCGTTCCGGGCTTTACAGAAAAGATATCTCCACCGTTGATCAGCACCATTCCGATCAATACGATAATGATTCCAAGCCGGACATGATGTTCCGGAAGCTTTCGGGAAATAATGGCATGAATGATCGGAACAAGCACAACGGTTGTGCTGAGGATGAAGCCACTCTGTGAGGCGGTAATGGTATTTAATCCATAAAGGATTGGTGTAAGGTTTGTAAAAAGCAGAAAGCCTGTGATGGCACTATAGAGTAAAAGTCTTTTATTGACCTTCAGTAACCTTTTGAAAAATATAAGTACCAGGAGCAGGAATGCAATTCCTGTACGCAGAGCCATCAGCATCAGAGGGGAAAGTCCCTCAATTCCCAGTTTCATAAATATATAAGAAGTGCCCCATGCCATAGAGCAGGTTGTAAGAATCAGATTGGCTTTTTTCGTCGACATAATCTGTGATTCCTCCTATGTAAGTGTTATCTTGATTTTTATTATAAAGCAGAATAGAATATAAGTAAAATTCATATTTGTCATGATGAGAATAAGAAAAACTGATATAAGATGTAGATAGAATGTAGAGTCATAACGCAAAAATATGTCAGAAAGGAAGCACAGAAATTGCTGGATAAATTAAAAGAACTTGGAATCAGAGATGATCTGATCTGTGAGATGAAAGAATATAGAGAGACATATCCGGTAGAACCGGAATATGCTTCAAGAATCCCGAAGCTGGAACAATTTTATTATGGAAAAGAAGTCTGGGAACAGGCCATTACCGCAATTTTGTGTGGAGAGAATATTCTGCTGGCGGGTCCGAAAGCAACAGGAAAGAATCTATTTGCAGAGAATCTGGCAGGAGTATTCGCAAGACCACGGTGGGATGTGTCTTTTCATGTGAATATGGATGCAGCTTCATTGATCGGGATGGATACATTCCGTGGGGGAGAGGTGACGTTCAGACCGGGACCGGTATATACAGCGGCAAAGGCAGGAGGCTTTGCCATACTGGATGAGATTAATATGGCAAAGAGTGAAGCGATGGCTGTGCTTCATGCGACATTGGATTTCCGGAGGACGATTGATGTTCCGGGGTATGAACGTATGGAGCTACATCCGGCAACGAGATTCATTGCAACGATGAACTACGGATATGCCGGTACAAAAGAGCTGAATGAAGCGCTGGTATCCAGATTTGTAGTGATTCAGATGCCGATGATTTCAAGGGAAAGTCTGATCAAATTAATAAGAAAGCATTATACGGACATCCGTGAAGAAGGAGCAGGAGAACTTGCTTCCATGTTCCTGGAATTACATAAGAAGTGTGAAAATGGAGAAATATCTTCCAAGGCACTGGATCTGCGCGGCCTCTTAGGAGCAGTCGGTCTGATGGAAAAAGGACTCGATATATTTACGGCACTGGACATGGGAATTACCAATAAAACATTTGATACATATGAACAGACTCTGATCCGTGATACGATCCATACAAGAATCTCGAAGAAAACGGTGAGAAAAGACTTGTTTATAAAATGATATCTGACATCTGATTTGATATTACGAATTGCTTATTAGAAATGTGTGCGAACAACAGAAAATAGAAGCGGGAAAGTAGTGTATTGTAATATGGAAGAAATAGAAGAACGGGAATTAAGAGAAGCAAAAAGAGCGCGAAATTTCATATGGACGGCAGCAGAAAATTATGAGCTTGATCCACTTTTCCTTGCATTTGCACCGGATGGAACGGCAGATATATATCTGAATCTGATTATTGGTCTGACTTATAAGTGGTATGATCAGGAAAAAATAGATGATTTTTTTGATCAGCTTGGAGGAAAAGATCAGGAATTATACGAAGGCCTTCTGTGGATCGGACTGGAGAATGCATTGTATCAAAAAGAAAGAAAAACAAGATCTGCAATGGAAAATCTTCGGAGAGAGTATGCCATAGATAATCTGAACCGGTATATGAATCAGAAAGAATACGCAAGGATAGAGCAGATCCGGAATGCACATTGCAGGGAAATCCTGGGGCAGCCATCCGAATTAAGTACAGAAGAGGAAGAACTTCTGCATGCATTTTCCTATACAGAAGAGATGACAACGGATGAAATTCTGGAATGCACTCGTGAAAATTTCTGGAAGTATTTTTCATATCGCCCGGCAAAAGTTTCAAAAAAGGAAGGCATTTATTTTTTACAAAAGGTTGCCGGAGCATTTCATTCAGTTGGAAAAGTGAGTGCCACTTATGTACGGGCAAAGAACTATGAAGATAAAGGAGAAACCAGCGGTGAAAAATCGGGAGCCATGGAAAGGTCGAAGCATTATCTGGTACAGCTATCATTAAAAAATGATCCGGAGGAAGCAAGAAAGTACGTGGAAGCCTGCTTCGGAAAAAGCATACATTCTCAGAGTAAACAGAAAAAAATAGATCGCAAGCTATGCATAGATAATCATAAGAACTGCCACATTTTATTTACAAGAGGTAATTCGAAGGAAGTTGCAAAAAGACTGGAAGATGATAAAAAGGGATTAGCGAAGCTTGCTTTGGGAAAAGAATGGGAGGAGAAAAAGAGAGGGGAAGAATTAGAAGAATATTTGAAAACAGCAGGAAAACGAGAAAAGCAGGAAATTCTGAAATTTCAAAAAGAATCTTTTTTACAATATGAGAAAAACAAACAGTATTACGAGAAAAACAGAGAGATATATCAGAACAGTATAAGAAAGCTTACAGAAAAATTGCGCATCTGCCTGGAGACACAGGACGAGACATTTCCGGAAATGACAACGTACGGGAAGATCAATCCAAGAGAAGTATGGAAAGCAGTTTATCTCGATAATCCAAGAGTGTTTGAACGGAAAGAAGAAGTGGAAATTCCGGGATTCTCAGTTGATATACTGATCGATGCATCATCGTCCAGAAAGCAGATGCAGGAACAGATTGCGGCTCAGGCATATGTCCTGGCAAAGAGTCTGGATGCATGCGGCATACCGGCGCAGATTTATTCTTACTGTAGTATCCGGGGATTTACTGTGATGCGGATCTTTAAAAATTATGAAGAAGAGCAGGATGGAAAAGAAGTATTCAGATATGTCGCAGCAGGAAATAACCGGGACGGACTGGCCCTGCGTGCGGCAGGATATCTGATGGAAAAAAGTGAAAAGCCGGGAAAAATCTTACTTGTACTGACAGATGCAAGTCCGATGGATGACCAGAATATTGGCGAGGGAGCATTTTACACAAACAAAGAGTACACAGATCAGTCGGCGGTAGAAGATACGGCTAGAGAAGTCCAGAAGTTAAAACAAAAAGGAATTCAGGTTATCGGAATCTTCATGGGAAGTGCAAAATCCGCAGAAACAGCGACAGAGATATTCGGCAGGGGATTGGTACGGATTCAGAATATTAATGAGTTTGCCGGAGCAGTGGGGAGGGTGTTGAGCGTGGTAATAAAAAATTCGAGATAGAGACAGGGCAGCGTCCCCGTGGGAGAGCCAAGGGGAGGTGAAAAGTGGATTTTTTAGCGTCCCCGTGGGAAGCCAATGAGGTCGTGAAAAGAGGCTTTTTCAGTGTCCCTGTGGTTTACCAAGTGCATATATTAATAATAAAGACAATTGGAGTCAATATCATGACCAGTCAGAAACTAGAAAACCTTTTAAACCTTGCACTGGATTCTACGGAAGATGAGAGGGAAAAATCATTGAATTTAAATGTCGGCTATAATCCGATCGACAGAGAATGGGATCTAATTATTAAATATTCTGGAAATCTGGACCGAGTCAGAGAGATCGCATTCGGAGTAACAGAGCTTCAAAATGAATATGCAATCATCCGAATTGCAGAATCCAGAATCAATATATTATCGGGGATTCCGGAAGTAGAATATGTAGAAAAACCAAAGCGGCTGTTCTTTCAGGCAGCAGAAGGAAGGCGTGTGTCTTGTATCAATGCGGTACAAGATACACGCCTTTCTCTGTATGGACAGGGAATATTGGTTGCAATCATAGATTCGGGAATTGATTATGCCAATACAGATTTTCAAAATGCGGATGGAAGTACGAGAATCCGCTATCTATGGGATCAGTCGTTGAATCCGGGAGAGGGGGAAAATTCGCCGGAAGGATACGGAACCGGTGTAGAATATACAAAAGAACAGATAGATGAAGTTTTGAATGCGCAGACAGTATCAGAACAAAGAAGGATTGTGAGAAGTCAGGACATTTCCGGGCATGGAACAGCTGTGGCGGGAGTAGCGGCAGGAAATGGAAGAAACAGTGGAGGACTTTATGCCGGAGTTGCCACAAAGAGTGAATTACTTATTGTAAAACTTGGCAATTCAATGCAGGAAGGATTCCCGAGAACGACGGAACTGATGATGGGGATTGATTATGTGATAAGAAAAGCATTGGAACTTCGCATGCCGGTAGCGGTGAATATCAGCTTTGGAAATACATACGGCGGACATGACGGAATGACTTTGTTAGAGCGTTATATTGATGACATTTCAAATATATGGAAAAGTGTATTTTGCATTGGTACAGGAAATGAAGCGGCAAGTGCCGGGCATACATCGGGAAGAATTGAATCAGAAAGTGAAGTGACGGTACAGCTTGCAATTCAGAGCAGGCAGCCGTCTGTCAGTGTACAGATATGGAAGGAATATACAGATCAGATAGAGATTTCTATTGTGAATCCGTCCGGAGTGAGAGTTGGTCCGATTCCGGAGGTACTGGGACCGCAGAGATTCAGAATCGGGCAGACGGAAATACTGACTTATTATGGAAAACCAAGTCCATACAGCACATCTCAGGAAATTTATATTGATTTCCTTCCGGTAGAGAGTTATCTGACAGAAGGAATATGGAGAATTGTCCTGACATCGGGGAAAACCGTGACCGGTCAATATGAGATGTGGCTTCCAGGCGATGCGGTTTTAAATCGCGGAACAGGATTTTTATTTCCGACAGATCAGACAACACTCACCATCCCATCATCGGCAGGCCGGGTGATATCCGTAGGAGCATATGATGCAAGAACATTTGCATATGCGGATTTTTCAGGAAGAGGATTTACCAGACTTACGAATCTGGTGAAACCGGATCTGGTGGCACCGGGAGTGGAAGTTGTGACAGCAACAACAGGAGGCGGTTACGCAGCCTTTACAGGAACATCATTTGCCACACCTTTTGTGACGGGAAGTGCAGCGCTTTTGATGGAATGGGGGATTGTCCGGGGAAATGATCCGTATCTGTATGGAGAGAAGGTGAAAGCCTATCTGAGACGGGGAGCGAAAACACTGCCGGGATTTGCAAGGTATCCGAATGAGGAAGTGGGGTATGGTGAGGACGTTATAATAAGGTTATATTGAAATATCAGTACGAACAGGGAAAGTTCACGGAACAACATAGTATATTCATTATGCGTACTTTTAGGGAGAAGTGATTATTTGAGAAAGCAGTGTTGTTATATATACGAGAGTATTGAGTAGAAATAGTGCAATTTTCACGTGATATTATACAAGAATTACATGAAAATATATCGTATTATTGATATAGTATTCTTGAATTGTATGTGAGGAGAAAACTA
>ERZ826242.216-NODE-216-length-91284-cov-7.227669_pt1 | contig 91284 bp, 86 predicted proteins | sample MGYA00519871_ERZ826242 | MGnify/ENA primary metagenome ERZ826242 (study PRJEB31778, sample SAMEA3449226) | human gut metagenome | biome: human gut; feature: human-associated habitat; material: faeces | place: United Kingdom | collected 2010/2012 ... | reverse complement strand
ATGAGGATTAACTTTCTGTCCCATGTTTGCCCTCCTTATCTTTCATCAAGCACGAGTGTAATGTGGCTCATTCTCTTTTCGATTCTGTAAGCTCTACCCTGTGCTCTAGGTCTGATTCTCTTCATTGTTGGTCCTTTGTTTGCATAAGCCTCTGCAATGTACAGATTCTCAGCATTCATGCCGTTATTGTTTTCAGCATTTGCAATTGCAGACTCTAATAATTTCTTTATTAAACTAGAAGCATATCTTGGATTGTATGTCAAAATACCAAGTGCTGTTGTTACATCCTTACCTCTGATGGCATCTAATACGAAGCATGCTTTCTGAACAGAAACTCTTGCGTAAGATAACTTAGCAGAAGGTCTTGTATCTTTGTTAGCATTTCTTTCTCTTTTAATTTGGGATCTATGTCCTTTAGCCATGGATGAACCCTCCTTTCACAATCTAATTATCTAACTTTGGATTTCTTTTCGTCTTTTCCGTGTCCTCTGTAAGTTCTGGTTGCTACGAACTCTCCGAGTTTGTGTCCAACCATATCTTCAGTAACATATACAGGTACGTGCTTTCTTCCGTCATGAACGGCAATTGTGTGTCCGATCATGCTTGGGAAGATTGTAGAACGACGGGACCATGTCTTGATTACAGACTTGTCTCCAGCCTCGTTCATAGCATCAACCTTTTTAAGCAGGCTTGCGTCTGCGAATGGTCCTTTTTTAATAGAACGTGCCATAGGTTCTAACCTCCTTATGAAAACTATTTAATTGCTTTACCATCTCTTCTTCTTACGATCATCTTGTTAGAAGCTTTGTTTTTCTTTCTTGTCTTAAGACCAAGTGCTGGTTTACCCCAAGGTGTACACGGACCCGGACGACCGATTCCTGTCTTACCTTCACCACCACCGTGTGGATGGTCGTTCGGGTTCATAACAGAACCACGAACTGTAGGTCTGATTCCCATATGACGTTTACGTCCTGCTTTACCAATGTTGATCAGGTTGTGATCACCATTTCCTACAACTCCGATAGAAGCTCTGCACTCAAGTGGTACCATTCTCATTTCTCCTGATGGAAGTCTGAGTGTAGCATATTTTCCTTCTTTAGCCATTAACTGAGCACTGTTACCAGCGGAACGAACCATCTGTCCACCTTTTCCAGGATGAAGCTCAATGTTGTGAACCTGAGTACCAACTGGAATCTGTGCTAATGGAAGGCAGTTACCGATCTTAACTTCGGCTTCTGGTCCATTCATGATTGTCATTCCATCTGTAAGTCCTTCTGGAGCGATGATATATGCTTTTTCACCATCTTCATAGCAGATCAGAGCAATATTAGCTGTTCTGTTTGGATCGTATTCGATACCAAGTACAGTTGCGTGGATATTGTCTTTTCTTCTCTTGAAGTCGATAATTCTATATTTTTTCTTAGCTCCGCCTCCGCGGTGTCTAACTGTGATTTTTCCTTGATTATTACGACCTGCCTGTCTGCTCTTTGGAGCTAACAGAGATTTTTCTGGTGTTGTCTTTGTGATTTCAGAGAAATCAGAACCAGTCATCTGTCTTCTGGAAGGCGTATATGGGCGGTATGTTTTAATTCCCATGATAAATCTCCTTTCAATTGTTTATTGTCACGGTTTCTGTCCGTATGCTTTGCAATCTTATAATCCCTGGAAGATCTCGATATCAGCGCTATCCTCTGTAAGTTTTACGATTGCTTTCTTAGTTTTAGCTGTTTTTCCGAAGTTGTAAGTTCCACGAACTCTTTTCTTCTTTCCATCGTTGTTCATTGTGTTTACTTTTTCAACTTTTGTTCCGGTAAACATTTTTTCAACAGCTTCTTTAATCTGAGATTTTGTTGCTTCTGGGTGTACTAAGAAAGTGTATTTCTTTTCTCCCATAAGTTCCATACTCTTTTCTGTTACTACAGGTTTAAGGATTACATCATAATACTGAACGTTTGCCATTATGCGTACACCTCCTCGATTTTAGCAACAACAGCTTTTGTTGTGATAACTGTGTTGTATTTTAAGATATCGTACACATTGATTGTATTAGTCTTTGCAGTCTTAACATCAGCGATGTTTCTTGCAGAAAGCTCTGCGTTCTTGTTATCATCCTCTAATACTACTAATGCTTTAGATACATCTAAATTCTTAAGAATGTTTGCAAAGTTCTTTGTCTTTGCTTCTTCAAAGTTGATTTCATCGATTACGATGAATTTGTTTTCTTCTACTCTTGATGTGAGTGCAGATTTAAGAGCTGCTCTCTTCTCTCTCTTATTCATTTTGAAAGAATAATCTCTCGGAACTGGTGCGAATACAACTCCGCCGCCTGTCCACTGTGGAGCTCTTGTAGATCCCTGTCTTGCATGACCGGTTCCTTTCTGTCTCCATGGTTTTCTTCCACCACCAGAAACTTCAGAACGTGTTTTTGCTTTCTGTGTTCCCTGACGGTTATTTGCAAGCTGGCTTACAACTGCCATGTGTACAAGATGTTCATTAACTTCAACACCGAATACAGCATCGCTTAAGTCGATCTTACCAACTTCTTTACCTTCGATATTATAAACAGATACGTTAGCCATCTTAAGTGTCCTCCTTCCTTCGCCAAATCTTAGTTAGCTTTTACTGCTTCTTTGATAGTTACTAAAGATTTCTTAGGTCCCGGTACTGAACCTTTAACCAGAAGTAAGTTGTTCTCAGCGTCAACACGTACAACTACGAGGTTCTGAACTGTAATCTTCTTACTTCCCATATGTCCTGGCATGTGTTTTCCTTTGAATACCTTACTTGGATCTGAACAAGCACCGTTTGAACCAGCATGGCGATGATACTTAGAACCATGAGCCATAGGTCCTCTTGACTGATTGTGACGTTTGATTGCGCCCTGGAAACCTTTTCCTTTAGAGATTGCAGTTGCATCAATCTTATCTCCAGCAGCGAAGATATCAGCCTTGATTTCCTGGCCTAACTCATATTCGCTAGCATTTTCAAACTTAAATTCTCTTACATATCTCTTACCTGTAACACCGGCTTTAGCAAAGTGTCCCTGCTCTGCCTTTGTTACACCGTGACGGTGAACGATTTCTTTCTTTCCACCTTTGTCTTTGTTGATGATCTTGTCTTTCTTGTCAACGAATCCAACCTGAACAGCTTCATATCCATCGTTCTCAACAGTTTTGATCTGTGTTACAGCACAAGGTCCTGCCTGAAGAACTGTTACCGGAGTAAGTGTTCCGTCTTCGTTGAAGATCTGAGTCATTCCGACTTTTGTTGCTAAAATAGCTTTCTTCATTTTATTTTACCTCCTGTGATTTACAGCGGAACGCCACCTGGACGCTCATCCTAAATTTTAGGAATTACTGTTTCTTATTTCATTTTGATATCAATAGCTACACCAGCTGGCATCTCTAATCTAGATAATGCATCTACAGTTTTCTGTGTTGGTGCAATGATATCGATCAGTCTCTTATGAGTTCTCTGCTCGAACTGCTCTCTGGAATCTTTGTATTTGTGAACAGCTCTTAAAATTGTAACTACTTCCTTCTTAGTTGGAAGTGGTACAGGTCCACTCACCTTAGATCCGTTTTTCTTTACAGTTTCGATGATTTTCTTTGCGGATGCATCTACTAACTGATGATCATACGCTTTCAATGTGATTCTCATTACTTGACTTGCCATAAAAAAAGTCGCCTCCTTTTCGTACTTATAATCGAGTACGACAAGCGGTGACTGTACACTCTCCCGTGTGTGTCGTGAGCAACTCACACGTTGTTACCACATCGCAGTGGCCGTTATAGTAGTTTCGTACAGTGACTTGTCGCCAGTTTCCTAACTTGACATTCGCTCCACGGAAAACCTGCCAATCTCTGGCAGCAACCTCTCGCTTCAACGCTATCATGTCACAGCTGTTTTAGTATATCCGATACAAGCATATTTTGCAAGTGTTTATTTCATTATTTTTTGTTTTTTTTCTAGTACAATTCATCTTCGTGTTTTTTGTTTTTTCTCTACTCTTTTATATAAGGAAGAAACCCATTTCTTTCTCTTCGATTCCAACCAATATTGTTCCATTCTTTCCTGTTTTCCAGGCACATTCCCGAGTCTGTCCAAAAAAACTCCTGCAATATATGTCACAAATTGATTGTAGCAAAAATAACATCAAAAAGATATTTTACACACTTGTAATTCTGATATATTTTCGCTACTATTATTTTGTAAGTAAAACTAATTCTAATATCAGTATTACTATTTCTAATTTTATCGATACATTCAAACATTAACGTAAGGTATCTTTCCTCACCCAATGACTGTATCTGCATTATTTTTTCGTAATACTGATCGCACTATTCACATTTACACAACGGAGAAATATATATGGATATCAAAAGTTGGAAAATCATGCTTGCCGTAGATGATTATGGCAGTTTCACACGTGTAGGCGCAGAGCTTGGCTACACACAATCAGGAATCACACAGACGATGAAAAATCTGGAAAAAAAGGTCGGATTTCCTCTTTATATTAAGGATCATCACGGAATCAAGCTCACAAACGAAGCCAAATCACTTATTCCGGCAATCCGCGCCCTGCTAAATGCTGACGAAGTTATCCATCAGGAAATCGCTGCACTCAACGGTGCGCAAAAGGGCACCATACGCATTGGCACCTATCTCAGCTGTTCTATTCACTGGATTCCTAAGATTATCCGTGAATTCCAGCAAACACACCCCGATATTATCATACAGGTTATCGAGGGTGTGGAAGGCGAACTGGCCGACTGGATCCAGGAACGTCGTGTTGATATCGGCTTTATCAGCCTTCAAAAGAATCATAGCTACCAGTTTCTTCCTGTCATGGATGACCCGATGTATGTTGTTGTTCCCGAAAATGATTCCCTCGCCAAAGAAGAGTTCATTCCCATCGAGGCGCTCGAGGGTGCTCCTTTCATAATCACAGAATACACACCAGGAAGTGACGTTCACAGAGTTTTGAAAAAATACAAAATCCATCCGGACATACGCTACGTTACAAGGAACGAATTTTCATCTCTTTCCATGGTCGAACACGAATTAGGTTATTCCCTCCTTCCAGGACTCCTTCTTCGTGGACAACAGGGAAAATTTGTAAAACGACCGTTAAAGCCTGCCATAACCAGACAACTCGGCCTTGCTTATTCTTCCCTCGAAAACCTGTCACCGGCTTCGAAAACATTTCTGGAATACGCAAAAGATTTTCTATTGGACGATTAAGCTTACAAAAGGCGCTGCTTTTTTATAGAAGCAACGCCTTTATTACGTAAAATCTAATATTTTTCTTTATTTTATATTGCAGTTTTTGTATTTTCACAATATTCCCTCTCCTGTCATCATAAAAATTGCACGAAACAACTATTTTCTTTGAACATTTTTATTGTAGTAATTTCCAATTTTTTTCTTCCTTATTGACATCATCGGATTAACGTGATATATTAATAACAACTTAAAAATAGTTAGACACAAACAACCAACGGCGGTTCCTTGACAGAGTAATTATATTCGGGAGCTGCTATTTTAAAATCGACATCTTCAGGAATCTATTTTTAAGTTAGTTTATCCGTACGGAACTGTCACCGGCAGTTTCTGTCGGTAACCATTATTATGGTTGTAATTGCAGTTATACCCGGGCCGGTCGTTTCCCCCAAGAATGACCTTGCGAGGGTGAACTCCAATTGATATATACATCCTCTGAAAAAGAGGAGCATTCCCCAGCTTTGTATATAAACAAAACTGCAATGCAACGAGGAAAAACCTCTCAATGACATACCAATAAGAAAGAGCACGACATGTTCAGATGTCGTGCTTTTTCTTATTGTTTCTATCTATAAATCCCTTTGTTTGATTGACTTTTAACGATATAGTTGATAGAATATTAATACAAAGCAACGCGTGAATTTATAGAAATTATTTACAAATCGGGGTGTAAAGGATTTCTTTTTCAATCGTGCAGAACTTTATCAATTATAGTATTTGCACACAACATTCACTTGTATCGCTTGTCTACAATTTAATATGAAAATCTGGAGGGATGAATTTATGTTATTAGCAATCCAAATTTTATTAGGTGTTTTGTTTGCTGGAACAGGTATCGGTCTCGTTGTCGACTTAGGCAAGAACCGTATGGACGAACTCAAAAGTACTACAGGTAAACAGTGGGCTTCCGCCTTTACTGTCGGTATTATAGCCAACTTCCTTGACACTTTAGGATGTGGTTCTTATGCACCATCAACATTCATGTATAAACTTTTCAATCAGATTGATGACATCAATATTCCAGGTACACTGAATATCGGTGACACATTCCCAGTTATTTTCGAGGCTTTCATTTTTACAACTTCTGTAGAATGTGATCCTCTTTTCCTTTGGGTAATGTACATCTGTGCAGCTGTTGGTTCATTCGGATTTGCATCTATCGTAACAAAATGGCCACGTAACAAGATCAGAATCGCTCTTGGATGCGCAATGCTTCCACTCGCAGCCGTTATGTTATGCAAAAACCTTGGTGTTGGACCGTTTGGTCTGGTTGGTACAGCCGTAGGATTAACAGGATGGAAATTAATTGTCGCTGCAGCTCTTAATATTTTATGGGGAGCTTTAATGGATATTGGTTTCGGTCTGTACGCTCCATGTATGGCTACTTGTCTTCTTCTTGGTGTTGACGCAGCCACATGTTTCCCAGTATTCATGGGATCTTGCGCATGTCTTATGCCTGCATGCTCTATCGAATTTATCAAATCACACAGATATGACGTTTCACATACTATCGGAAACGCAATCGGTGGATGTATCGGTGTATTCATTGCATGGAAACTGGTTACAGGACTTCCAATGTTCTGGCTCATCAACTTAATCTGCATCGTACTTGTTTGGACTTCTTACACATTACTTAGTGCTGCAAAGAAAGGAAAAAATGCTAGCGCTGCATAATTATAAAATTATATAAAACAAGCAGTCAATTAATGGCAGTCTATCCAGACTGCCATTTTTATACCAATGTATGCAAGAGAATCTGCCACCGGCAGCCTCTCTGTATTAAACCAATATTACAACAAAAACAGATTCTATTATGGAGATTATTCTATGTTCATCAATGAATATGTAATGACACGCAAACGTTATGACAAATGGGCTGCCCCTAAGTTCTGGAGAGTTCCTATTTTCTATATCTATTGTGTTATTTTTGTAGCCGGTACTTTCGGCTGGATTTATTTTCACCATGTAGGCGCTTCTCTCCGGTGGCAATCCGTCGGCGCAACGCTTTCATTTATTTCCATTTATCGTGGAGTATTTTTCAAGTGGATGCATGCCGACAAAACATTCCGGGTAACACGGTCTCAGTACTTCAACGACAAAGACTGGACTTGTAAAGTAATGATCCGCGAAAAAGATATTGCACTCTACATCAACAACAAAATCAATAATCATGTCAATTGGGAGGATCTTACAAAATTTGAAGAAGCCAAAAGTTATTATAAATTAACTTCTAAAGATCAAATCGAAGGGGTCATGATCGACAAAGATTCTTTTATCAAGGGAGATGCCATCAGTTTTAAGCAATGGATGTTAGAACAACACCCAGAAATCACTTATTCCCCTATCGACCCAGCTTTTGATAAATAAGAAAGAGAAGATTTTCATTCTTCATTATTGAATATGAAAGTCTTCTCTTTCCTTATCCTAGATTCTTATGTAAACCGGCAAAATCTTCGAACAGACTTGTCTTTTAACGTCCTTCCTGCTCATCTTTATGACGCATCTTAAGTTTCAGAAGCGCCTTTGCTTTCAGACAGTCCACTCTTACCATATTATTTTCTCCGACAACGTCAGTTTCTGTGCCATCCACACTCTTATTGATATCTACAATTCCGTCCAGATAATCATTTTCTACAACAAATTTGGCAACTGTACCGCTGAAATTAAGACCCGTTACCGGGATTCCTCTGATTCCAAGCTGTTCACATGTATTCGTGTAATCTACATCGCTATTTCCCCATCCATCTGATGATATGATCACTCCGTCTGCACGCATACACTCTGCCATCGCTGCCGCTCTCGTTCCCACGAGCATTTTATCCTTATTATCATCCGGCGTTCCGACTATGATAAGTCCAAGAAGGTCCAGATCTGTATCTTCTGCCACTACTTCCAGAAGTGGATCTCTGAAATGATGTAATGATGTTTCTTTTGTTGATGGTCCAATTCCCATAACTTCTGCACCTCCTATAGTTACTGCATTGAGCGGATCATGCCGTCTCTGTACTCATTCGGAGTAATCATAACCGGCATATTGCCCATATCGATAATCGAACGTCCGCCTTCAACCCCTGATGGTTCATCCGGGAACATCCATGTATCATACATAGCTCCCTGTCCTGCAACCTGACGGATAATTACAACCTTTTTCTTTCCAGGTCTTACTTTGTCATGATATTCATGACGTTCTGTGCACTTATCGCCTTTGAACTTCTTCAGCTTTTCTCTATAAGTCTGAATAAATTCATCGCAAAGTTTGTGTGCTGTAAATGGTCCATGTCTTTCCTGCCCCATTCCAGCAGCAAATGTAACATCAAAAGAAATAATATAGTCATCATCTCCTGGTGTTCCTGCACGGTTCAAGTACAGCTGTTCCTTCAGATTACCTTCTGACGAACCAAATTCGTGACACTGCTTTCCGTTAACATCAACGCCTGTCAGCATTACATATACACCGGTTATGGTATGAGTAATTCCTTCTCCCAATTTACCAAGTACTTTTGTCGAGATTGGAATGATATCCATAATCGTGTTCGTCCATCTGTCATGGTCTCCCGGTTTTATAATCTGAATATCAATCTTCTCAATACAATCATCCTGTGCAACAAGCTGATCGATCATCTCTTTACTGACCGTCATATGGCCATCCGTTGTGATATTATTGTGCTCACCCCATTCCACATCTGTCATATGAAATGCTTTAATCACAAGGCGTCTTAAATCTATCTCTTTATCAGCCATCATGTCACCTCCTAAAAATTTACGGACATAATGTCCTATCCATATCTCTAGTATACAATATACTGCAAGAAATTCCAATATACTGTCTGATTCTTTTTTCAAAAAGGGCAGATGCAAGATACATCTGCCCTTCTTAAGATCAATTAAATTTTTTCAAATCGAATTAGATCTTAGCAACATACTCGAATGGCAACGGAACAATCTTTCCTGGAGTTTCGATTTTCTCTAACTGCTCCAGAGTTGCCTTTACGATCTGTGTCTGCTGTTCTACGTTGTGAGGACCACCCGCATTAGCACCCATAGGTACCAACGGAGCTACCGCACGAGGAGTACCAGTCTGACGAACAACTGGTGGAAGAGCTGCAATAATAATTGTAGGAATTCCAGCTTCTTCAATCGCTCTCTGCACCAATACTGCAGAGCGGTGGCAGGTACCTCAGCCAGCGGTGAGGATTACTGCGTCAACATCCTCATTTTTGAACATTTCAGCGATAGCAGGACCAGTTTCATGTTTGAATTTCTCCTGGTTTCCACCACCACCCATGAATCCAGCATGTACTGGAGCACAAGCTCTGATAAATCCTTCTTTTGCTAATTCATGAATTCTGTCAATCGGGAACATACAGTTGATGTCTTTGTTAACATCACTGTTATCATATCCACCGTGTGATACCATCAGATCACTAGATGGTGTAGTATTTTCGATCTTTCTCCATGTGAAGTCACCAGCAAGGTTGAATCTCTCCTGGCTCTTCTTGTGAACACCTGCTGCTGTTGCAAGAGCGATAGACATATCTTTCAGCTCTTTTGTTACAGGAGTCCATACTGACGGTGGAGTAATAGGAACGAATATTTCAGACTGTAAGCCTTTAACAACCGTTAAACTCATTTTTAATCCTCCTTATTAGCATCCAAACGTGCTTGCATTTCTTGTTGTTTGCGACGTTCTTTTTCAATATTGCTGACGTATTTCTCATTTATCTCCGGTCCGAGCTGTTCCGGGAAACTCATGTTCCAGCCAACTTCCTGACCAACTTTCGGTTCTGTATCGCAGATGAACATTCTCTTTGGAGCTTTAAAGAACCCCAGACGCCCTTTTAAGTCAATGCTGATACTACAGTCATCGACATCTACGATCACACCTTCCATATAAATGATCTTATCGCCATAGTGTAAACGTTCATTATCCATTATGATAACACCTGATCTTAGTCGTATTTTTCTTTACGTTTCTGGCTCATTGGCAGAGACTGCTCGTTATCTACGAGTTCGATCTTCTTACCGCAAGCTGCTTCGATCAGCTCAACGTTAGTAGCTTTAACGTTTGGATTCCACTTCTTCTCAGCGGCTTTTACTTCTTCACCAGCCATAGCTGCTTTCAACATAGCGAGGGCACGGATACCTTCTTCCTGGCAAAGTGTATTACATCCAAGTACTTCGTTTTCGATACCAGACTCTGATTTGTTATTGTCAACCATGTACTGCATGTACTTGTTACCAACAACGAGTGCACCCTGAACAGCACAGAATGAAAGTCCAACTACCGGGATTCCTCTCATACCGATCTGCTCGATGTGGCTTGCAAAGTCAATGTGGTTATTTCCGAATCCTTCTGTTGTAACGAAAGCTCCGTCAACGTCCATCATCTCTACAGTATGTCCAACACGACGAGATACATAGTACTTCTCAGCATTAATCTGAGGTGATCCTACGAATACAACTCCGCAAAGGTCAACTTCTTCATCATGTAAAGCTTCAAGTACAAGTGGCTCTCTCCAGTAATGTCTTGACATCTCTTTTGATGCAGGTCCGATACATGTTAATGCATGGATACATCCATCAAGCACTTCCAGTGGAGATACGCATACAGGTACGTTTCCTAAGTCTACGTTAGCTCTTGCGCCAAGGATACCAACTGGTTCTACAGGAAGGATGAAGTTATCATGCATAGCTCCCTGTCCCATGATCTCTTTAACGATTACGACTTTTTTCTTTCCTGGACGACGAACAGATTTCAGTACCTGCTCCTCAGCGATGAAGCTATCATCCAGTTCTTTCATCACTTCACGGATTTCCTGAGTAATGATATCAAATGCTGTATGTGCAGCCATAGGTCCACGACGTTCCATGTTTGTCTTTTCCTGAACTACGATGTTACCTTTGATAAAGATTTCTCCCTTATCCGGGCATCCAGGACGTCCCCACATGATGTTCTCGTCAAGATATCCTTCTGAAGAACCGAATTCACCGATCTGAACTCCGCCTTCATCTGTTCCTGTCAGCATCATAACAACGCCGTCAAGTACTCTTGTTGCACCTTCACCAAGGATTGCATCGCCTTCTTTTGTAGCGATTGGCTGAACATCCATGATTGTCTCTGAGTATGTGTGATATTTGTCAGGAGTGATGATTTCAAGATGGAAATCTTTAACCAGTTCCTGATCAGCAATTACTTCTGCTTCAATTCCCTCACGGATGTAAAGAGTTGTTCCTTCGATCTTTGTCTCTGGTCCTCTCTTAACTTCTGTGATTTTAATGTGTTTTCTTGTTAATGTTCCTACTACTTTTTCTTCTTCAACAGGTGCTTCTGCTGTTGCTGTAGCTGCTACTGCTGCTGCAGGTACTTCTGCTACTGCTTCTCCTGTTGCTCCAAGTGCTCCAACTGGGATTTCAAGGTTGATATCCTTTCCTTCTCCAATGTGGATCTTGAGTGTTCCTCCAGCTACTGTTGCTGCTGTTGCAACTGGCGCTGCCGGTGCAGCTTCCTCTGCCGGAGCTTCTTCCTCTGCCTTTTCTTCTACTGGAGTTGTAGGTGCTTTCACACCATCCAGAACATCATTTGTTAATGGGCAAAGAGAATCACAAGTTTTTGTAAGTTTTGCACCCAGTACTTCTTCAATAGTAAGGCATCCGTCCAGGTTTAATAATCCTGAATCCACCAGATCATCAAAGATTGCTGGATCTTCGAGGTTAGCCGGTTCAATTGTGATACCAGCTTCTGCTCTACAGCACAGTACTGCAGGATCATGAGCATGTGCTTTTGCTGTTTCAGCTGTGATTGACATATTGTTTCCCTCCTTGTTTTTGTTTCATACATTTCCTTACGGAATATTGTAGCTTTAAAAATATATATACAGTTACGTGCAATACCAGAAGAACCTCTCAATTACTTCTGTCAGGCAAAAGAATCGGGGGTCTCCTACCTCATTGTACGCAACGGTAATACCGATAATATTATTTTAAGTAGTTACAGATACTAATTAAAAATCAATATCCTGGCTTACTTCTTTAGAAACCTTCAGGCTTCTGTACAGTGGATGTCCAACTGTTCTCATTACATGGTCTGTCTGGTGGAATACCTTCAGTCCCATCTTTGGTCCAGATGCCATTACAGTATTTGAACAGTCTGAGCAGTTGCCGATCAGAATGTATTCACATTTGTCTTTCTTGAACTGCATGTTGTTCTTAACCTGTCCTGGACAGTTACCAGGTCTTAAGCACTTAAGTGGTGCTCCCGGTTTATTTTCAATTGCCTGTTTGCACTTGCACATAGACACTACTTTGGCATTCATCTTAGAAGCGATTTCTCTCATACGTTCTTCGCTTCCTCCACATGCGCATACAAGGATTCCCATTGTAGCTCCGTGAAGATCCGGGAATTCGATTGTAACAAGAACTGCTCCTGTTGTCTTGGTTGTCGGTGCATCTAATGTAGTAGACTTTCCTGTGAAAGCTCCACCCATGATGATCTCACCGTATTTTCCATCGATTCCGCCAGCTTTTTCAATCATTTCCCCAACGCTTACACCAACTGGTACGTCGAAGAATACGTGTGCTTCATTTCCACCATTTAATTTACCACGGACTGTCATATTCTTGCTGATGCAAGGTTTCTTTTCATCAACCGCTTCTGCGATCTTACAGACAGTTTCTACGTTGATAACAACAGATCTTGCTGCTGATGGAAGCTGTGTAGTTGTAAGTAATACCCCAAGACACTCTCTTACTACTGCACGTTCCTCTCCCATTGGATAGATATCAGCCATCAGATGCATCTTGATGTCTGGTTCATTCTCCAGGGCTTTCTGCAATACTTTGATTGCTTTGTGATGTTTTTTCTTAATCGCAATGATTGCTTTCTTTGCATGAGTGATTTCCATACTATATTTAATACCACGGATTAACTTGTCACTCTGCTCTTCAATCTGTCTTGTGTTGTGTTCCAGTCCAGGCTCACACTCAGCTGCATTTACAAGGATGTATCCGCAGTCAAGTTTGAAGTCTTTTGGAAGTTCTGGGTTGATTTCTGGATCAAGTTCACCCATCGGAGTTTCTTCTAAGTTAATGTTAAGTTTTACTCCTGTCGGGAATCCAGCTCCTCCCATTCCAACGATTCCGGCTGCTTTCACCAGATCAAGCTTTGATGATTCTTCTGTGATACCTTCTACAGATTCGGTAACAGGAATGAATTCATCCGGCTGTTCAGCTGCCGGCTCGATGATGATGCGGTCATCTGTAATCTCTGTTACTTTTCCATACACGCTTGAAAAGATGTTAGCTCCCAGGCCTGTTGGTGTAGCAATGAGAGTACCCTTCTTCACCTCAGCACCTACTTCAACGCAAGGTGCACAAGGAGCGCCAACATGCTGGCGTAATAACATCTGTACATTTCCCATGACACACTTCTCCTTTTTAAATTTTATTTTATCTAAGTCAAAACGAAACTATGCAAGTCCGTTTACTTATTCACAAATTATTTAATATAGATTTTTTCTATGAATTGTTTTTCGCCATTTTTTTAACAGAATCAATCTATTTTTTGGCGGAGGCATGTGGGAATCGAACCCACCCAGGACGCTCTTAACGCCCTACACTAGTTTTGAAGACTAGGAGGCACACCAGTTACCCAACTACCCCCAGGTGCCTATTAACCATATCACATTCGTCCAGGTTTTTCAACACTTTTATTTATTTTTATAATAGCAAAAAATCATTGACTTTTCAAGGTATTTCATCCATAATGAAATCAACAGATTGAACGGAATACTAGAATGCAGTCTATTTGTTAATTTTGTGTCGTAATATCTGTTAATTTTATATTTATATTTTCTACCCATAGAAAAAGGCACTATGAAAATATAGAGATTTTCAATGTGTTTTTATAAAAACTTATAGATAGATTCTATAAGAAATCATAAGGAGGTAAGGATTATGAAGTTAGAAGCAAAAGTTAACTTCGACCGGTTTGAAGAAGCACTTCAGGTTGTAGATGCTCATACAGCCGGTGAATTCTGCCGTATGGTCATCGGAGGATTTCCAGAGCCAGAAGGCAACACAATGATCGAAAAGAAAAAATGGATGGAGGAAAAATACGACCACGTTCGTACAGCATTAATGCTGGAGCCGAGAGGACATCACGATATGTTCGGTGCTTTCCTTTGCGAGCCGATCCACGAAGAAGCAGATCTTGGGGTAATCTTCATGGATACAGGCGGATACCTGAACATGTGCGGACACTGTACGATCGGAGCTGTTACAGTAGCCCTTGAAGCAGGTCTTGTTGAATGCCACGAAGGAGAGAACCACGTAGTACTGGATGCTCCTGCCGGAATCATCCGCACTACTGCTAATGTAGAGAACGGAAAAGTAACAGGTGTTACACTTACAAACGTTCCTGCATTCATTTATAAGGACAACTTAACCGTTAACATTGATGGAGTAGATATTCCTTATACGATTTCATTCGGCGGAAGCTTCTTCGCACTGGTTGATACCACAAAGCTTGATATCGGTGAGATTAATGCCCAGACAGTTCCTGCTTATACAGAACTGGGAATGAAGATGCGTGATAAGATCAATGCTGAAGTTAAGATTCAGCATCCAACTCTGGACATCACAGAAGTTGACCTGGTTGAATTCTACGGACCAACACCGAATCCGGATCAGGCTACAATGAGAAACGTTGTTGTATTCGGAGATGCTCAGGCTGACCGTTCACCTTGCGGAACGGGTACAAGTGCCAAACTCGCTACTCTTCACGGATGGGGAGAACTTGGAATCGGCGAAGAATTCATCTATGAAAGTTTCATGGGAACACGCTTCAAAGGTGTGATCAAAGAAGAAACTAAGATCGGTGATTACGATGCTGTAATCCCAATGATCACAGGAAGTGCATATCTTACAGGTGTTGCTACTTACTTAATTGATTCTACAGATCCATTAAAATATGGTTTCCTTGTAGGCTAATGCATATTCGGGGTTGAATTAGATTGCATTATATAATAAGATAAAAGAAGCGGATTCTCGTAGTCCGCTTCTTTTTTGTTAATATACATCTATGGAAATGACTGATTGTAAATTTTGCAGCTCATTGCTTTATATATTTACACTCTGAAGAAAGGAATGACCCCTATGCCAAGAAAACGCAGATCAACCAAAAGCCGTATTGTTAAGGCTGCATGGAATCTTTTTTATAAGAACGGCTATGACCAGACTACCGTAGAAGATATCATCAATGCTTCAAAAACATCAAAAGGAACTTTTTACCATTACTTCAAAGGGAAAGAAGGGCTTCTTAATTCCCTGTCATATCTTTTTGACCAGAAATACGAAGATCTAGCCGCAGTGATAGATCCGGGCCTTTCATCTTATGATAAATTGTTGTTTTTGAATCACGAACTCTTTTATATGATCGAGACCAGCGTAGACATCAAACTTCTCGCATATTTATACTCTTCTCAGTTAACCACAAAAGATAAGAAATCTTTTTCTGATAAAAAAAGAATCTATTTTAAATGGCTGACCGAGATTATGGAAGAGGGTCTGAAATCCGGAGAATTCAAGAACACCAGCACTGCAGAAGAACTGATGGACCTTTATGCAATGTATGAACGTGCCCTCCTCTATGACTGGGCTTTGTTCAAAGGTAAATTTTCTCTGACTGAGCAAAGTGACCGTCTCCTTCCTCATGTATTAGATACATTTGTTGAAGGTGTTTAAAAGCACGATACAAAAAGAACACTGGCTATCCAGCTTCCATTGCTGTCCTGCCAGTGTTCTTTTTGTATCCAGAATCTCCGCCTGGCAGTTTTCCTGCCGATATTTATCCTCCGGATATTTCATCAAATTATACCAGACATTCGTGAACTTCTTCCTGTTCGATTCCAACTTCTTTCATCACATCAAGAATCTGCTCCCTGTCTGTAAGCTCTGCGCACCATGAAAGTCCGCATCCTGCCGAAATTGCTCTCGGCACGGGAATCAATCTTCCCGGCACACCTCTTTCCTTGCAGACCTTTTCCATCGCCATCGCATCAGATGTTGTATGGAATGTCACTACAAGTTTCATTACTTTTTTTCTCATATTTACTCAATCACCACTTCGTAGTAACCGTCTTTTTCTACAGCTGTTGATTTTTTGCCTTTGTCCTTTGCAAATTTTTCAACATTCATCTTCTGGTGTGGTTCTGTAACAAGAATCTTTACAGGACCTGTTGCACCCTTCAAAGCTTCCGCTGTCAGCATCAACGGTTCTGGGCAAGAAAGTCCTCTTGCATCTACTTCTTTCATGTTAATTCCTTCTTTCCTAGAATACTATGTATTTACACATATTTCAATCTTATTTTGCAGCCTTTATATCCACTTTAGAAAGTTTCGCTATTGTTCACACGTTGCATAAACAGTAACATGTTTTCTACTTTGCTTCTTCTCTCTTATTCGTAAATGCAATGATAAAGCAGATTACAATACAGATAATGCAGGCAATCTTTCCATTTGCCGGTACTGCACCTGCAACTACTACTTCCTGTGTTTCAGGCTTCAGTGCTGTTCCGCTTGCTGCAAGTCCAAAGTTATGACATATAGCAGCTCCGATAAACATACCAACTACCGTTATTGCAGAATCAGAAGATCCCTGTCCTGCCAGGATCAGCTGACGAAGCGGGCATCCTCCTGCAAGTACTGCCGCAAAGCCAACAGTATACATGCCAAGGATATTCCACAGATGCTCTGAATGAGCGATAATTCCAGGTGTGTTAAATCCAAGGACAAAGCGGCCTGTAGCCACATTGAACACCAGCATAACTACGAACAATCCGGCAATCACACTGATCAAATCGAAGTTCTTCATCAGGATAATATCTCTGATACTTCCAGCAAAGCACATTCTTGACTTCTGCGCAAATGCTCCAAACACCAGACCACCAATTAACGAAGCAATAATTGGCGCATGCATACTTCCAGGTCCTGCCTGACTTGATTTCAAAAGAGTAGTACATGTTGCAAGGATCAGAATGCCGACAACGATTGCCGGAAGGACTGCTCCGCTTGCCTTGTTCGTAATATGTGCTCTTCCAAGGCTGAATCCATTCTTTAATGCGAATACTCCCGTTCCAACTCCAAGGATGAATCCGACAAATGCTACCCATGCGTTCAAGTCACCTGCCGACATACGGATTACCATACGAAGCGGGCATCCCAGGAATACAAGTGCCCCGATCATAATAATCACACCCAGTATAAATCTGATCATCGGCGATGATCCTGCTGTTGAACGATATTCTTTTGTCGCTATAGAAATGATAAATGCTCCCAGCACAAGGCCAATAATCTCTGGTCTTGCATACTGTACCACTTCTGCCTGATGCATTCCCATTGCACCCGCTGTATCTCTGATAAAGCAAGCAATACAAAATGCCATGTTGGCTGGATTTCCAAGTGCTGCAAGGCATGCCGCTACAATACCACATACAACACCGGCCAGCGCCAGTTTTTTCTTTGAATCTGATAAATTCATAAGTTTTATTCCTCCTGTCCTCTCATTCTTCAGAAGATATTCCACTTTATTACCGCTATTGACATACCCTTTCGATCCGCCTTTATTCATGTACACGGCAGATCTTCAAGCGGTTTTTCTGCAGTTTTATGGTTCTTCTGCCAGTTCGTGGATTGCTCTTATTGCTGTATCCACTTCTTCCTCCGTGTTGTAATGCGAGAAGCTGAATCTCACTGCCCCCTGCTCTACCGTGCCGAGTGCTTCATGCATAAGCGGTGCACAATGCCCTCCCGACCTGGTAGAAATATCATATTCCATAAGAAGCTCATCACTCACTTCCGAAGAATCATAATCACCGATGTTCAGCGTCACGATCGCACAGCGTTCTTTCTGACTGTAATCCCCATAGACCTTAACGCCCGGGACATCTTTTACCCCGTTGTAGAATCTCCACATCAGTTCATTTTCTTTTTTGCGGATGTTATCAATTCCTTCCTTTTCCAGATATCCAAGTGCTGCATGCAGTCCTGCAATCCCATGCCCGTTCAGAGTTCCTGCCTCCAAAGCCGTCGGCATCTGCACCGGATGTTCTTTGCTATATGTCTGGATTCCGCTTCCACCGGTCTTAAGCGGCTTAAGTTTTACCCCTTCTTTTACATAGATTCCACCGGTTCCCTGTGGCCCAAGAAGCCCCTTATGACCGGTAAAACATAAAATATCTATCTGCATCTTCTGCACATCAATCGGAAATACTCCAGCCGTCTGGGACGCATCCACTGCGAATAATACACCATGACGGTGCGCTATATCACCGATTACAGATACATCTATATAATTCCCTGTAAGATTCGATCCATTTGTACAGATGATCATCTTCGTATTCTCTTTGACTGCCTGTTCCATCTGTGCAAGATCCGGCATTCCTTTTTCGTCACATCCCACGATTGAAAGCTCTACGCCTCTTTTTTCCATCTCATACAATGGTCTGAGAACCGAATTATGTTCCAAAACCGTCGTAATTACATGATCTCCCGGTTCCAGAATGCCTTTTATTGCAATATTCAGACTTTCTGTCGAATTCGCAGTAAAAGCAATCTGTCTTGCATCTTCTGCATGAAATAATTTTGCAAGTCTGTCCCTCGTATCATAGATGATTCTCGACGCACTAAGCGCAGCCTCGCTTGCACCTCTTCCAGCATTCCCCATCGATCCCATCGCACTTACCACCGCATCAATCACTTCCTGTGGCTTGTGCATCGTCGTTGCCGCATTATCCATATATATCATATCTGTGCCCTCCTGTTATCTGACCACATATGATTCCAATATAAACATCGTTTCACACCATCTCCGTTTTTCTTCAGATATCATGATATCTTTCCCTTTCTCCCGACGGCATTACACGAACATTTTCCGTATCCTGAAAGTTTACATATTCCCCCGTATGTTTCCTTCCGTCATATGTTTCCAGTATATTCCTTTTTCTTCTTTTCGTCTAATTGAAACATTACATAAACCCACGGTATTTATAGTTGTTTTCTATAGATATCGTGGGTTTTTCTTATGATTATCTTTTTCAAAATTCCGGTACACCAGAAAGCGTATTTCAGGTTATCTATTCCTCAATCCCATATACTTCTTTTACTACCTTCACGAAGCGCTCAGCACTCTTTGACATCTGATAATTCTTATTGTATACAAGATTGATATCCCGTCCCTGATCTGCTTTTGGAATCGGAAATGCCAGAAGACCGCCTGATTTCACCTCGTCTTCTGCCGCAAGTCTGGATATAATAGAAATACCCATTCCCTGTTTTACAGATTTTTTAATCGTCTCCTGATTCTCAATACTTGCTATGATCTTTAATTTATCAAGATTGATCCCGCCATTCTTAAGCTGCTTTCCTGCCTCTTTTCTCGTGCCTGATCCTTCTTCTCTCATAATCAGGTGCTCCGTACAGATCCAGCTGATATCATCTTCCATCAGTTCTTTTAGTTTCTGATACTTTTCGTTATTCGGAGTGATCACAACAAGCTCATCCTTATAAAACGGAATGTATTTGCAATGCTTCTTCTCCAGAACTGTTCCGGTAAATCCTACATCTGCCATATGGTCAATAATCTGCATAACCACCTTGCTGCTGTCTGTCTCCAGAAGTTTTACCTGTTCTTTTGGATATTTTTCATTGAATCTTAACAGAATCTTCGGAAGTAAGTACTGCGCAGGAATCGTTGATGCAGCAATCGTGATCAAGTGCTTGCTCTCTTCTTTTCCTGTCGTAAATCTTTCTTCAATCTTTTTCTGAAGATCAATGATCTGTCTTGCATAACGGTACAGATCTTTTCCATCGTCTGATAATTTTACTTCTTTTGTATTTCTTACAAAAAGCCTTGCATTCAGTTCTTTTTCCAGTGACGAAATATGTGCACTGATGGTCGGCTGTGTCAGGAACAGCTGTTTTGCTGCCTTAGAAAAACTGCCTCCCTCTGCTACCTGAACGAAAGCTTCTAATTGTTTCAAATTCATTAGTATGCCACCCTTTCGCTCTCTGCTCCTGTTTTTTTGGTTACCTTAATACTATCCATATATTCAAGAATAGGTTTTGCACTTTTTCTGCTGGTCTCAAACATATCTCTTACCTGTGCGATCGTAATCAGCGGATCATCCTTCAGATGTTCTCTGATCTTCTCTTTTGCGGTCTCCATGTAAGAGGTCAGCGTATACATTTCATCATTTATTTTTACAATCTGCTTTTCTTCCAATAAAATATTCAGAATATCATCCATGATATCCTGCGATACATCTTTACAAGTAATCTCCGAATATCTTGCAAAATCAAATTTTGCTTTTCCGAATGTATCCAGCATGATCTTCGACACTTTATCATAGATCTTATCTTTGCGCACTTCATATTCGATCGTACACAGGAATTCGTCTATTCTCTTAATGCTTCCTTTTTCTTCCAGAAGTGTAAGAATCTTATCATATACATTCGGTTTTATCTTTTTAAAATATGTGGTCTGCACCTCTGCTTTTTTCATACCGTAACGGTACGGGTACTTCTCTTCATATTCTTTTAATGCCTTAAGCAGTGTATGTTCTGCTTCTCTTGCAGAATCACTGTGCCATACATAAGTGTCCTTGCGCATCGGGAATACATAGATGCTTCCCTGCTCTTCCAGTTCTTTCACATCCTGCTCCACTTCCTCCGGCGAAAGAGCCGTAAGCTTTGCAAGCTCAGAGACCGTAATCAGTGTGTCAGCATGGCTCTTGACATGCATCTCGATCACGTCTGCGGAAGAACCTTCTTCTTTTCTCTTCAGTTCTTCGATTACCTCCGGCTGGAAGCGCCTTTTTATTTTCGGATTTGGTTCCAGTACTACTCCGCCTCCAATCGTCTCCATCGGAGAATAAAAACGGACTACGAATTTATCGCCACGTCTTACCGCAACTTCTTCTTCCATCCGAAGCTGCACATATCCGCTCTCGCCTGGTCCGATCTCTTCTTTATCCAGAAGAACTGCACGGCATAATACTTCACTGGTTCCGGTGAAGAAATGAAGTCTCGTATGATTGGTCAGTATTCTCACAGACGAATCAAGTACATTCAGTTTCACATCCAGTAAATCTGTATTTTTCATACTGTCCGGCGGTGCCAGTACGCAGCCTCGTTTAATCTCTTTCTTCTTGACATTCGAAAGATTAATCGCCACACGCTGTCCGGCATAGCACTCTTTTCTGTCTTCTCCATGGACCTGTATACTCCGGATCTTGCATTCTTTTCCAACCGGATACATCTGAAGCGTATCTTCTTTGGAAATAGTTCCCGATACCAGCGTTCCGGTAATGATGGTTCCAAATCCAGACAGGGTAAATACTCTGTCTATCGGAAGTCGTGGAATCGTATGGATATCTTTTTGTACCACTTCATCCCTGGTCTGATGTTCGATCTCTTTTATCAGCTCTTCAAGACCAGTGCCTGTCGCTGCAGACACTTTTACAAGAGGTGCCTTCTCAAGAAATGTGCCTGAAAGTTCTTCTCTTATATCTTCTTCCATCATTTCAAGCCATTCTTCATCTACGAGATCGCATTTATTCAACACGATGATACTCTTCTCAATTCCAAGAAGGTTCAGGATATCCATGTGTTCCCTGGTCTGCGGCATGATTCCTTCATCTGCTGCAATTACAAGGAGTACCAGATCCATACCGACTACACCGGCCACCATGTTGTTGATAAATTTTTCATGGCCCGGTACATCAATGATGCCCGCCCGGTCTCCACCTGGCAGATCAAAATATGTGAATCCCAGATCAATCGTGATTCCTCTTCGCTGTTCTTCTTCCCAGCGGTCTGTATTTCTGCCGGTCAGTGCTTTGATCAGGGTTGTCTTACCATGATCAATGTGTCCGGCTGTTCCGATAATAATATTCTTCATAGCCCTTCGCACCTACCGTTCTTCTTTTTTTCCTAATAATTCCGATAATTCCAAAGCAATCATCTTATAGTCCTTACGCTCTATGGTTCTGATATCCAGACAGATGCTGTCATTGATCGTTCTTGGAATGACTGGCACTTCCAGATGTCTCATCTTTTCTTCCATCTCCGGCACACTCATACTTTCCGGCTGAATGGATACCGCACGGCTTTCCATTCTTTCTAACGGAAGTGATCCTCCACCAATCTGTGATTCGCAAGGTACTACCTGAACGCCTGCATTCATTCCTGTATTACGCAGGATTCTTGCAAAACTTCTGGCCTCTTTTTCAATCTCTTCTAACGGTCTTGCGATCATACGCAGAACCGGAATGTTCTGAACAGCGGTCTCTTCAGAAAGGTATTCCATTAATACCATCTCAAGTGCTGCCGCTGTAAACTTATCAATACGCAGCGCTCTTGTCAGCTGGTTCTTTTTCATCATGTCGATATATTTTTTCTTACCGATGATGATGCCCGCCTGCGGTCCTCCAAGAAGTTTGTCCCCACTGAAGCATACCACGTCTGCCCCATGTGCGATTGATTCCTGTACGGTCGGTTCATGTGTCAGGCCATATTTTGCAAGATCAATCAGAACACCGCTTCCCAGATCTTCGACCACCGGAATATCATGCTTTTTCGCAATCGGAACCAGTTCTTCAATCCCTACACTCTCTGTAAACCCAACAATCCGGTAATTACTTGTGTGTACTTTTAAAAGGGCTTTGGTATCTTCTGTGATTGCGTCTTCATAATCTTCATAATGTGTCTTATTCGTCGTTCCGACTTCTACAAGGCTCGCACCGCTTTGCTCCATAACGTCTGGAATTCTGAACTTCCCACCAATCTCGATCAGCTCGCCACGGGATACGATACATTCCCCGCCTTTTGCAAGTGAACTTAAAATCAGAAGCACAGACGATGCATTATTATTAACTGCCATGGCAGCTTCCGCACCAGTAAGCTTGCATAATAATTTTTCGAAATGAGAATAACGCTCTCCTCTTCTTCCCGCCTCCAGATTATACTCCAGATTGGAATATCCGCTGACAATCTCAGCCGCCTTCATCATATGCTCGTAGCTGATCGGCGCACGTCCAAGATTCGTATGCAGAATAGTTCCTGTTCCATTAATCACCTTTTTCATGTTTGGTGTATGCATTGCAGAAACATTTCTGGCAATATTCTCATTTAACAAAGCAATCTGTTGCTTTGCACTCTCTTCATCTTCACATCTGCCAATGAAAGCACGCAGCTTTTCCATCTCTATATGAATGGCTTCCATCACGCTTTCACGGCTATATGTCCCGATCAATACTTTGATTCCTTCATCAGCCAGAAGTACATCCACCTTTGGTATACTCCTGTATAACAAATTCTTATTCATCTTATTCTCCATCCTGTCATTCTTCATTACTGTTCATACAGTAAATATTCTTTTTTCTTAGAATAACCGGATCAGTTTATCACTCTTTGGCGCAACTGTTCCGATTACCGAAACGGTTGTATCAAGTCCTGCCGCCTTAAAGTCTCTCATCATGCTGTCATACTCTTTTGGAGATACGCTGATAAGAAGTCCTCCGGAAGTCTGTGGATCGTACAGTAGATCCAGATAGGTCTCATTGACTGACCCTACTTCCACTCTGTTAATCGAATATCGCTTGTTCTTATATGCGCCTGCCGGAACCAGTCCCATCTTCGCATAGTCAAATGCATCCTGAAGATATGCAATGTCCGTTACACTGAGTTCAAATGTCACGTCACTGGCTTCTGCCATCTCAACGCAGTGTCCAAGCAGTCCGAATCCTGTGATATCCGTACATGCAGATACGTCATACTTTTCAACAACCTGCTTACCTATCTTATTCAAGGACGCCATAACCGTCTGTGCCTCGCGAATTGCAGATGGTGATGCCATCTCTGCCTTGATCGCCGTATTCACGATACCACTTCCGATCTGTTTTGTAAGAATCAATATATCACCAGGTCTGCATCCGTAGTTTTTAAATATCTTATCCGGATGAACGAATCCCGATACGCAGAGGCCGTATTTTGGCTCATCATCCTGCACCGAATGCCCTCCAACTAATACTGCACCTGCTTCTTTTACTTTGTCTGCTCCTCCGGCAAGGATATCTCCAAGGATTGCCGGATCCAGACAGTTCGGGAAACCTACGATATTGAGTGCCACCGCAGGTTCTCCTCCCATTGCCCATACATCACTCAACGAATTGGCTGCAGCGATCTGACCAAACATATATGGATCATCTACAATCGGAGTGAAGAAATCAACCGTCTGAATCATCGCAATATCATCTGTCACTTTGTAGATGGCAGCATCATCGGAAGTCTCGATTCCTACTATTAAATTGTCATCCTCAAATTTTGGCAGCTTACTCAGAACCTGAGCAAGGGTCTCTGGACCAATCTTAGCCGCTCACCCTGCTGTTTTGCTTAAACTTGTTAACTTTACATCTGATTTCATTCTTTCTCCTACTCCTCCTGTTTTCTCATACCATTTTCAAAAATCAATCCAGTGCGCTTTCTCTCTGACCGAATTTCCAGACATTTTCACAAACGGTATAAGAAAGCCGGAACCCCATTGTATATTTCAGGAATCCGGCTTTGTATCCAGTTATGTGTAAATTTATGATGGTCTGATAATTCTTCCTGCTTTTGCCATTGTCTCAACAATGCTGTACATATTTGTAACTGTACCAACTGCCAGTTTTTCTTTCAGACCATAGTAATCCAGACAGGTTCCACATGTCATGATCTCAACTCCCTGGGCTTCCAGAGATTTCAGATCTTCCAGTGAATCAGAACCTTCTGTTGTCAAAGTTGCCCCGCCATTATAGAAGAGCATAGTCTTTGGCAATGTATCAAGCTGTGTTACTGCAAAGATAAATCCTTTAATCAGTACTTTACCCAATTCATCATTTCCAGATCCCATACGGTCAGAAGAAATTACAACGACTGTATTGTCTCTTGCATCCGGTGCACAAGTTACTTCTGCTTCTTCTGCTGCCGGTGCGCCTTCCATTTCAATTGTAACTTTATACTCGGCATCCCCCAATTTTTCAGAAGTTACTTTTCCTCCTGAGCTAGATGCCATCTTTGTTACATTCTGCACTGCAATCTCATTATCAACCAGAACTTCAATCGTCTCTGGTCCAGTCAGTGCTGCCATTGCCTTTTTGGTCTTAATAACCGGGATCGGACAATTATCACCCATAGCGTTAACTGTAATCATGATGATTCCACCTTTCTATCACCTTTTTCACAGTCAGCACATATAGAAATATTCTATCACCAATTATGGAAAAGGTAAATATATATTTTAGATAATTATATAAAAGTATGTGAAAATACTACTCACACAGCAATGCATCGTTGCCTGCAGCTACACAACTCCAAACCCTATTGCCGGAGTTCCTTTCACGTACTCTTGTACCTCAAGTATGTGGTATTTTCCGTCAGCATAATACGCCGGCTTCATCCCACCTTTTTTCAGAGCCTGCATGAACTCTTCCATTGTCTCTATGTCATCCGGAAACCACGTCGCACAGACACCGACTTTTTTCGGTACGTGACAGTCACTGGAGCCCATTGTACAAAGTCCAAGTTCCATCGCATATCTTGCCGCCTTCTGGCACGCTTCCATAGATGTGCTTCCATTCAGCACTTCCAGGCCATCCAGACCCTTTACCGTCCGGAGATTCTCTTCCAGCCCGCGCTTGTTATTGCGGAATGGATGTGCCGCAAAACAGAATCCCTCCTGGGCTTTTACCAGATCTATAAAATCCTGGGCCGGTATTCTTTCCTTTGGATATTCTTCTATCCCAAATGCTATGATATCCCCCTGCAGGGAATAAAACTCGATTCCGACAAAAATCGGAAATCCCGTCTTCTTTGAATACGCTGCTGCGTATTCTTTCAGCCCCATATCGTCATGGTCTGTAATACAGATTGCACCAAGTCCTTTTTCCTTTGCAATCTCTACCATCTCTTCTAATTTCAGAAAACTGTCTTTCGAACAAGTCATTTCATGCATGTGCGTATCGACAAACATATTCCGGCTCCTTCTATATACCATATTTTATTACTTTTCTCTATTTATTATATAAATATTTATCTATGGTTTCAAATCGAGATTCTTTATATTTGTCATCATATATAGGTTTTATCTATATTTTTTTCCAATACCTCCTATACACACGAATATGTCTGACCTCTGATAAATTTCTTCAAAATATACGACAACTTATTGCACAAAATATTGAGAAGCTGCTCTTAACAGCTTCTCATATTTTCAAAATCAGTCAAGTCCTTGCAGGATTCTCTGATCCTGCCGGTTATTTTCTTTTGTCTTTGTACTTATATTTAACTCTTCCTGCTTCTCCAGGCATTCCTGGATTGCTTCATTTAACGACAGCATCTTCTCATCCAGAGTCGATACCATCTCTGCACATTCTCTGAGATCCCGGCTGATATACTCCGGTGCATCTCCTTCAAACTTATAATAAATCTTATGCTCCAGACTCGCCCAGAAATCCATGGCAATTGTCCGGATCTGTATCTCAACTTTTGTATCCACTACACTGTCCGAAAGAAAGATTGGTACGGACACAAGCATATGATAGCTCTTGTATCCGCTTTCTTTTGGATTCTTAATATAATCTTTGATTGATAATACTTTCAGATCGCTCTGATTACCGATCATCTCTGCCAAACGGTAAATATCTGACGTAAATGAACAGATCAGTCTGACACCTGCGATATCATTGATATACTTCACCATATTCTCAATCGATATCTCATAACCGTATCTGCGAAGCTTCTTTACGATACTTTCCGGTGTCTTAATTCTTGTCTTGATGTGTTCGATCGGGTTGTATTTATGTACATGTTGGAATTCATCATTCAGTATCTCCAGCTTTGTCCCCACTTCTTTTAATGCTGAATTATACAGGAACATGATTGTCTTCCAACTGTCTACATCTTCATAGTTCTTTATTGCATTCTCCATATATTGTTATCTCTCCTCTCTTACCGAAGAGTTAAACCAGCACTATGACTATTATACCATACCCAGCTTTTCTATGTCATATTTTTCACATAGATTTAAGAAATATATAACATTTATTTGTATAAATTTTTCTATTTTTTTCACATCCTGATGTTGAGACCAAAAAGTATTTTGCCCCTATGATACACGGAATAATTTTCCAGACACGTTCTAGAATTCAATCCCTGCACGTGCCGGTACTTTTTTATCATACGGGTGCTTGATCTTCATCATCATCGTCGCATAATCTGCCAGATCCAGCATATCCTGTGATACTTCATGTCCGGTCATGACCACTTCCAGATCTCCCGGCTTATGCAGCAGGAATTCTCTTACCTTTTCTTCACTCAGCACATTCAGATGCACGGCGCAGAGTGCTTCATCTAGTACCAGCATGTCAAAATTCGTACAGAACTTCATGATCTCATCCAGTGCTTTATTATTATAATGTCTGAGTTCTGCTTTCTCATCCCCATTCATACGGCTGACAAACTTTACCTTATCTCTTCCCGGCAGACAAACGATTCCCGGCACTGCTTCAAGTACTTTTCTTTCGTTCGATGTATTATCTTTTAAGAACTGGAAAAAGAGTACCTTCAGTCCATATCCGGCGGCTCTGATGGCCTGTCCGACTGCGGCAGTCGTCTTCCCTTTTCCGTCTCCGTAATACATATGAATTCGTCCTGTGCCCTTCCTCGTCCTCATCTCTGTTCCTCCTGTATGTCTGGCCCCGGATTTTCTACCCGCTTACAGACTTTTATATCTGATGTGCTTCCTCATTCCTTCTATAATCCCGACTCTTCCTACATCTACAGGACATTATAAGCTTTTCTAATAGAAATGTAAACCAACGTTGCTGTTCACAAGCAGGAATTGTTACTGTTCACACGCCCTGCAAACAGTAACCAGGGATTTTCTAAACCGGAAATTTCATATAATACAACAATAAACCAGCAGAACCCGTATTTTGAATTCTGCTGGTTTACTATTAAAATTCCAACTTCATATCTCCGGCTTTGATCCACTCTCTGCTTCTCATAAATTCTGAGATACCAAGCGTTACGATTGCCGGAAGCACAATCTGGATCAGGAGAATCTTGATCAGAACTACTGTTGCAGATTCTGTCTGGATCATTGTCTGCCATGTCATGATCTGTCCAACCAGTCCGGCTGTTCCCATACCTGATCCGGTCGCATTATTCGTCATGTGGAATACCATCGTTCCAACTGGTCCAAGGATTGCACTGGAAAGAATTGCCGGAAGCCAGATGACCGGTTTCTTCACGATATTCGGAACCTGGAGCATAGATGTTCCGATTCCCTGGGCCAGAAGTCCTCCTACTTTGTTCTCACGGTAGCTTGCAACTGCAAATCCTACCATATTACAACAGCATCCGACCGTTGCCGCACCTGCTGCCAGTCCTGACAGATTCAGGATAACGCCAAGTGCTGCGGAACTGATCGGCAGTGTCAGAATCATGCCCATCAGGACCGATACGATAATTCCCATAAGAAATGGCTGCTGTTCTGTTCCCCAGTTAATCAGTGAACCAAGCCAGCTCATGAACCCTGAGATCGGTGGTCCGATCAGGAATCCTACAATACATCCACTTCCGATCGTCACAACCGGTGTCACAAGAATATCTACCTTTGTCTTACCGGATACCATATGGCCAAAGACGATTCCCACATAAGCTGCAATAAATGCGCCCAGCGGTTCTCCTGGCCCTGCAAATACCATTGCCCCGTCTACGAATACTTTTCCCGCCAGAATACTGCTTGCAAATGCACCCGCCATTCCGGCTGTCGCTGCTGATACCACGACTAACGGTGACTCCTTGAACTTATACGCCACTGCCACACCAATTCCAGCTCCTGTCAGTGAAGCTGCAAGCTTTCCGGCGATAAAGATCATATTACCGATATCCCCTCCAATAAAAGTTCCAATCTGCTGAATGATCGTACCGATGATCAGCGTCGCGAATAATCCATGCGCCATTGCACTTAAACCTTCGATAAATATTCGGTCTAATACTTTTTTTACTTTTTCCATCTTTCCCTCTCTCCTGTATTCCTGTATGTTATATCTGTCTCATCCTGCATCCTTCATCCAGGAACCCACCCATACATTTCATACTTATACTTTGTCTTTTTTATGAAAATGTCTTTCTTTCGCTCTACAGACGTTACATACATTTTCACATGTGTCTTGTCACTTGTCACGAGTTTACCATACACATAAGAGAATAGCAAGAATTGTTTTTTTCCTGACAATACTTGCCAAATCGGAAATTCTATATACTGCAATTGTGGATATGGATTTTTCCTGTATACTTTGTCCATCTTATGCTAGAATAGGTTTTAGATGTTTCATATGTAATATTATATTTTTGACACTCACATCATTCTATACATTCTAACAAACAGGAGGATTACTTATGTTCCGTTTATGGGGAAAAGAATTTAAAGACAATCATATGCTGCGTGATACCGTTATCTGCGACGAGACGGATGACACCCGAACACATAAAATATTCAATGCGCTGGATTCGATCTGTTATGAATTCGACCTGAGCAAGCCAATCTGGCTGGATCATAATATTGATGAATTCAAACGACACGATAAGACCAGATTTTATCAGGATAATTTTGTAGACTCGATTGATTTTGATTATCTTGAGATTCATATTATAGAAGAGTAATATTTTGCATACTTTGGTATCCAAAATGCGTCATATATGTCTGGCATGATTGATTGCAAATCACTTTTCCAGATTGTATATGACGCATTTTCTACCTGCCTTTATTCATTTCTGATCGCCGCAAGCGGACTTAATCTCATCGCACGTTTTGCTGGGAAATATCCTGCTAAAACACCGACTAACATCGCAAATCCAAGTGACATCAGTACCAGCCACCATGGAATGTAAGAGATACTTCCACCCTCACCAAGACTGATGCTTCCACTGCTTTTTGCTATAAAATTAATCGCTGTCGACATCAAAAAGCTTAAAATATTACCGGCGATTCCACCCAGAAGTCCAATGAAGGCTGCCTCTAACAGGAACATCTGCTGTATATTTCTAAGGCTGCAGCCAAGGACCTTCATAACACCGATCTCTTTGGTCCTTTCATAAATTGACATCATCATCGTATTGGCAATTCCAATTGCTGCTACCAGTAGTGACACTGCACCGATTCCACCTAGCACTGCCTGTACGACTGCGAACTGGCTTTGCATACTTTTCAGATATTCTGCATTTGTCTCTACTTCATAGCCCATATTCCTTATCGTATCTGCGATTCCATTGACATGATCCATATCATCTGCTTTCACCTGTAAGGATGTATAATAGAAACCTTTGACCGGTTTTCCTGCTTTCGTCTTCGGCTGTCCTGGAATTACTTTTCCTGCATATTCCTTTTTCAGGAGCATTTTTAGCGTATCCAGATCACAGAAGACTGTATTATAATTCTCATTATAGTCCTCCAGGCCGCCTTTGATCACTCCACTGGCTCTTACTACATACTTCTGTATTGGTTTGGTCTGCTTTGCATCTGATGCATCATTCTTGCTGCCACTGCTGTTATCACCTGTTCCTCCAAACACAGCATTTCCCTGGTCACTGTTATAATGCTCTGTATCTGTAATCAGGAACATAGAATCCTTTGTAAGATCAATATCTGGTACCTTCCCCGTATCATAATATCCTCTTCCGGATCCCTTCTCATTAAAATCTGTAAGCACACCATTGCCAAATATCAGACTTAACTGTCCGGATCCGCTCTTCGGAAGTGTCCCGGATCCAAGCTCCAGATTCTGAGCCATCAGGCCTTCCTGGTTCATCGCTTTTAACTGGATATTTGCAATATAGCTACCTTTTAACAGGATTGCTGATATCTCATATGTTGGCGATACCATTTTCACATGATCCATCTTCTGTATCTCTGATATCAGTTTATCATCTATCCTTTTTACCTTTGAATCCTGCGTATTCTTACTGGTATCATCATAGATTCCATCGCTTTCCGACGTCCGGACTTTAATGCTTGTCAGTCCTCCGGACCGCTCTACCTCTTTGTACATTGACTGCTGCATACCAAGCCCCAGCGAAATCATAACTACAATAGATGCTGTACCGATCAGTACTCCAAGGACCGTCAGAAATGTACGAAGTTTTCTTCTACGCAGACTATTTATGCTCATCCTCAGAAGATCGTTCCAGTTCATCCAGTAATTCCTCCTCTTCATTTTCCGCCAGTTTTTTCATTTTCCGTTTTTTCAGGACAACTACCATTGCCACGATTACTGCGATTATAATTACAATCACAACAGGCACTACCGGAAAGCTCTTTTGTGTCTCTTCTGGCATATCCGGCATCATCGTACTGTCATCCACTTTTTCCGTTACTTCAAGTTTCAGATCTTTGGTTGTCGTTACTACATTTCCTGACTCGTCTTCATAGCTGAGTGTCATCGTTACTTTCGAAGGTCCGTTTGATATCTTCCTTCCTTCCAGCATGGCATCAATAGACCCTGTTCCACCGGATTCTACATTTCCGATAAATACTTCTGTTCTTTTAATATTCTTTCCTTCAAATGTTGCCTTCACATTATAAAGCTTGATCTTTCCAAGATTATAGAGATTACAAGTTACATTGGTCTCTTCTCCTACCGCAATACTGTCCGGGCTGATCTCAAAATCACTGAATTCAAATCTCGCATCCTGCTTAACCGGAATCGAGATACTCGAAGAACCTTCTACTGCTGTTGCATTGACATCCTCATATTTCATAGAAAGATCCATGCTATATGGCTTCTGTAAAAGATCTGCCTTGGCATTCAGATCAATACTGATATCTGCCGTTCCATTTGCTGCGATACTCTCCAGATAAATGGAATTGGAACCCGATACCGGGAGGAAAGCCGGTGCACTCGTCTGCTCATCATTGCCTTCCGTCGGAGCTGACAGATCGAACAACAGATTATTCACCTTGCTTTTTGCTGTATTTTTCAGGTGGATGATCAATTTAAAATTACTGCCCGCATGGACTTCTCCCGGATCTGTGGAGAATCCGGTTACGATTACACGTGGAACGGAATTGTTACCAGACTGCGTACTTCCGGCAGATTCTCCTCCACTGTAAACTGCATCTCCGTTACTGTATCCGCCTGCATCTGCACTCTGTGCTGCAGCGCTGTATGCTCCAGCTGATCCTGCATCATTGCCATCACCAGCTCCTGCATTACCGTTATTACTCTCTCCTTTTTCCATGCTATCTTTTCCGGTATTGTCTGTATTAGCTGTATTCTGGTCATTTTTTTCTTCTGGTTTCGCAGTCGTATTGACATAAAACTGTCTTTCGGCTTCTTCCTGTCCATCTGCCGCCACCTTGAACTTCAATGTGTAGCGGGTAGTTGGTACATCTTCTCTTTGCACGAAGTCAAATGATACTTCTTTTTCCTGTCCGTTTTCAATGCTTCCGATATTCTTCTGATAGCTCTGCATCTCTGTCTTGAACGGCCAGACATCGTTATTGTCTCCAAGATCTGGTGTCACGGTTACATTGTTCACGGTCTTTCCGGAATTATTCGATACGACAAATGTCCATGTCTTTCCTTTCCCGGCTTCGTATGTAGGTACTTTATTGTCCTTTGATACGATCGTGATCCCATTTACCGCGGCCTCAATCTGCTTTGGGCAAAGCATGACTGCCAGCGTGATCACTGTCAGCATAATCGTCATAAGCTTTTTGCATCTGCCGTGCGTTGTTATTTTTCCCATTTTGTTCTTCCTCCTCTTTTACATCTCTGACTTCTTCCTGTTATCCTCTATCTTCAGTATCTTCCCGTCTCTGATATGAAATACCCGGTCTGCATAAGTTGCAAGATGATCGTCATGTGTTACCATAACCAGCGTCTTTTTCTGTTCTCTTACCACTCTTTGCATCAGTTCCATGACCTCCTCTGATGTACGGGAATCCAGATTTCCGGTCGGTTCATCGGCAAATATAATATCCGGATCCACCACCAGTGCCCTGGCAACGCCCACTCTTTGCTGCTGCCCTCCTGACATCTGGTTTGGCATATGTTTCTTATGCTTTCCAAGCTTCACCAGGTCCAGCATCTTATCTGCTTTTTTCATTCTGATATCCCTTGGCACCCCCCGGAAGCTGAGCGGCAGCGCTACATTTTCCACTGCATTTAATGTCCCCATCAGATGAAACGACTGGAAAATGAATCCTACGTGATCCCGCCTGAATGTGACAAGCTGTTCTTCACTAAGCTTCTCGATATGCCGTCCTGCGATACTGATCTCGCCCTTGGTCGGTTTTTCCAGTCCTGCCAGCATATTTAAAAGGGTGGATTTTCCAGAACCGGATGTCCCGACAATCGCACAGAACTCTCCTTCATATATAGAAAAATCCACTCCGTTCAGCGCACGTACGAATTCATCACCGACACGGTATAATTTGTATAAATCTTTCACTACAATGACTTCTTTCATGTTCCCCTCCTCTTTCATCAGCCATCCGTGCTGCTAATAGCATTCTGAGTCCTTTATAATTAAAAATGTTCCTAATATGGGTTCATCATACTATAAAACTCTAAAGACTTCTTCTTATAAATAATGAAGAATTTCTTAATATTGTCTCATATTTCCAGAATATATCTGAAAGTGCTCCAAAGCGTGTCTGAAAAACACTCTTAACCAGCTTCCATTCGCCCAGTTCCTACTTATATAAAATAAACAGGAATTTTCGTATCTTTTTTTGTACAATTTTTAGCAATATTCTCCGTGCATATTTTTTCAGAAGTGGTATAATTGGTAGGACATGTTTACCAAAGTAAAGTGTACGTCCACAAAATCAGGTACAAAGACAAGTACCGGAAGCCGCTGAGCGTACATAAAATTATTGGGAGGAAATTATGAAATTTGTAAAACAAATTATGATTATCCTGGCGATCTCATTCGCCGGTGAAATGCTGCATGCATTACTGCCACTCCCGGTTCCGGCCAGCATTTACGGTCTCATCCTTATGTTGATCGGTCTGCAGACTGGAATACTTCCATTAAAAGCAGTCAATGAAGCTGGTGGATTTCTCATCGAGATCATGCCTATGCTGTTCATTCCTGCCGGAGTCGGCCTTATGGTCTCCTGGGGTGCATTGAAACCGGTTCTTGTTCCGGTAAGTATTATCATTGTCGTTACAACCATTCTCGTAATGGGCGTCAGTGGACGCATCACACAATTTATACTAAAGAAAGAGGACAAGAAACATGAGTAAATTACTACAGGATTCCACATTTTTCTGCTTGGCGATCAGCCTGATCGGATATGAGCTTGGCATCCTTCTCAGACAGAAGACGAAGCTTGCACTGTGCAATCCACTGCTGATCTCTATTATATTTGTTATTATTATTTTAAAAGTTACCAACATTCAATATGAAGTATACGAAGACGGCTCACAGGTCTTAAGCTACCTGCTGACACCATCCACCGTCTGCCTTGCAATTCCGCTGTACCAGCAGATGGATCTGCTTAAGAAAAATATGAAAGCAATCCTCGCCGGTATTATCTCCGGAGTATTCACAAGTCTTGCCGGTGTGTGGGTATTCAGCATGTTGTTCCATCTAGATAAGAAGATCTACGCAACACTGCTTCCAAAATCCATCACAACAGCCATCGGAATGGGTATCTCCGAAGAACTTGGCGGTATCGTGACGATCACAGTTGCAGCCATCGTTATTACCGGTATCATCGGAAATATGTTCGCTGATGTGATCTGTAAGCTCTGCGGCGTCAAACATCCAATTGCCAAAGGTCTCGCCATCGGTACAGCTTCCCATGCCATGGGAACTGCAAAAGCCATGGAAATGGGTGAGATCGAAGGTGCAATGAGTAGTTTGTCCATCGCTGTATCCGGCCTTATTACAGTTGTCGGTGCTACAATCTTCTATCAGTTATATTAAAATATTCCGGCGCCGCTATAACCAATCCGGCGTCATAACAATATAAAGTTTTCAGACTTTGTTCGGTATCATACGGAATTTTCAGTTCTGAAAATTCCTACCAGTGAACCGTAACCAGACTATATCAATAATGGGAGGCATAAGATTATGGAAAAAACAATTATCTGTATCGGACGTGAGTACGGAAGCGGCGGTCATGCCATCGGTCAGATCCTCGCAAAACGTACCGGATATGAATTCTACGATAAAGACCGCTTTGTTGCAATTGCAAAAGAACGTGGACTCGAAGGCGAGATACAGGAATATCTTGACGAAGAGCCGATGAACAGTCTCCTCTATTCCATCGCCCTTAATTACTCAAGACCTAAGAAAAAGCAGCCATTTCCATTCGAACTGGTGGAAGAAATTGCAGCCGAAAAACCATGTATCATTATGGGACGCTGCGCCGGTTATCTGACACGAGGCCAGGAAAATGCATTCAGCGTCTTCGTCCACGCCGACATGGAGACCCGTATCGCAAGTGTCATGGCAAGGGATCACATCAACAGCCGCTTAAAAGCAAAACACAAGATCGAAGAGATTGATGAAAAACGAAGCTCCTTCCGTCGGGAATTCACAGGAGAAGAATGGGGACAGTCAAAATATTATAATCTCTCCATTGATACCACTCATCTTTCTTATGACCAGGCGGCGGATCTGATTCTGTATTATAAGAAATTAACGGAAGAAGCGCATGAATAAGCATCTTTCTTCAGTTACATTGAGATTATGGTATTGGGATTATGAGTCATATTTTGTCCTATAGAACCGAAAATCATGATATGATAGATTCTATAATAATACTATGATACACGGATTGCTTCGCATTTCATGCTCTGAATATCACAAACATGAAATCTTAATTATCAGGAGGACAAAACATATGATCAAAATTATCGGACTTTCTATAAAAGTCTTAAAAAAAGAACCTTTCTCCGGTTCTCATCACGGAATGCGGTTCTTCATGCGCGCTGAAGATGATGTCATACATACCTGGGTCTACCCGGAGCCATGGTGCTTTGAGAAGACTTCCGAAGAGAAAAAGACATTAAAAGACTTTCCATTTACAGAAGACGGTCTGAGCGAATCTCTCGAATGGATCACCCAGGAATTCGAAGACCACAAAGACTACTGGATGCAGATGGAGAAGGATAAGATGAAATTAATCTTGCAGGGACACGAGGATTAGCCTCGTGTCCTTTTTTCTTTTCCTGATACCGCCGCAAATAAATATTTCAGATATTTTTTCTCTTCATGTGGATCAATTACATTCACAATACTCAGGCTATATACATCTGAGATCAGTTCTCTTTGCTCTTTTTTCAATACTGATTTCATCGCCTCATATACCGCTTTTATATCCCCGTCACTTTCCCTGCAGACTGCGACCAGATAATCCCCGGACTTCATATTATATATACGCATCTGTTGTGTATCCGTCTGTTGTCTGTCCAACCATTGATCTTGCTGTTCCATATCTACCATGCCATCATCGGTCATTTTCACATATTCTGATTCCGTAATACTGAATACACTTTTATAAGTATAATCTCCATCCATAAATGCATCCTTATCCATCGACGCTCCCATTGGAAATGCCTGAATTCCGGAACATTTACACTGTTTTAAATGTTCTCTGATATCCATCTCAATCTCATCAAAAGACAATGCCGGTGCCGATTCTACTGTCGTGCACACCAGCGATAATGGTTCCTCTATTTTACGGATGACCGGAGTTCCTACATCTGCGATACGGATCTGATCCAGTATCTTTCTTGTACCCGCAATCGTTCCGATCTTCTGATCCAGTTCTTTTCTCATATATAGAAGCTTCTCGTACTGCTGCTCTACAAATTCATCGAATCTTATCTCTTCCCCACCGAGCAGATATTCCCTGATATCTCCAACCGAACAATCCAGACTACGGAATGTCCTTATAAAATAGTAGGAACTGATCTGTGTATAGCTGTAATAATGATACCCATTCACCGGATTCTTCTTCGGCACCAGGATCCCCTGGCGTTCATAATACCGGAGTGTATCCCTGGTCGTCTGACAGATCTTCGCAAATTCACCGGCTGTGATACAATATTCGTCTTTTTCCCGCATAAGTCTTATCTCCTTTTCATTACTTTCTGGCTGTTACTCTATTATCTGCAAAATGTTTCATATTTCCAGAGTGTGCCGTATTTTATTGGTATTTTTCGTCTGTTCTTACTTTCAGTCATCTTGACATGGGTGTTACACCCAGTTTTATTCTAACACAGGATTTGCGGGGATTCACCGCCAATTATCACGGTTTTTCCTGCATTCTTATCATATATCTAAACATTACATTATGGAGGTCACTTATGAATCTATTCAAGAAAATATACTGCCGCATTTTTCAAACCTGTTTTCGCATCGCACTCCCGGTTTTGCCATACCGCGAACCGGAACTGATCGATGGATTCAAAAATGTCCCGGCCGTATTAAAGCAACACCACATCTCACACATTATGCTGGTTACCGATCCGGGCGTATACAAGCTTGGACTTACCAAACCTTTGCAAAAAGAACTTTTAAAATCTGAAATATCCTGTACAATATATAAAGATACAGTTGCCAATCCAACTTCCGCTAATGTGGAAGAAGCAAAAGATCTTTATCTCGAAAACGGATGCCAGGCCCTTCTCGCATTTGGCGGCGGTTCTTCTATGGACTGTGCCAAGGCAGTCGGCGCAAGACTCGCCAGACCCAGGAAATCCCTGGCTAAGATGGAAGGTATCCTAAAGATCTGGCACAAGCTTCCACTGCTGATCGCAGTGCCGACAACCGCCGGAACCGGAAGCGAGACAACACTCGCAGCTGTCATCACCGATGCAGACACGCATCATAAATACGCAATCAATGATTTTAATCTGATTCCAGACTATGCAGTCCTGGAGCCATCCGTCACCTACGGACTTCCGCCACAGCTGACTGCAACCACAGGTATGGATGCACTGACGCACGCCATCGAAGCCTATATCGGCCGCTCGACTACAAAGCAGACCCGCGCCGCATCCATCGAAGCGATCCAGCTTATATTTGACAATCTACAGAATGCTTATAAAAATGGAAATGATAAAACTGCAAGAAAAAATATGCTAAGAGCATCCTATCTGGCCGGAACCGCATTTACCAAAAGCTATGTAGGATACGTCCACGCAGTCGCTCACAGTCTCGGTGGATGTTACGGTATTCCACACGGACTTGCGAATTCCGTACTGCTTCCAATCGTATTAGAAGCTTACGGAACTTCCGCTCATAAAAAACTGGCACAGCTTGCAAGAATCACCGGCATCTCGGATTCTTCATCCGATGCAGCTGCTGCCGAAAGCTTCATCCAGCATATCCGCAGCATGAACAGATCCATGAATATCCCGGAGACCCTTTCCGGAATCCGTGATGAAGATATTCCAAAGCTTGCACATTATGCAGATCAGGAAGCCAACCCGCTCTATCCGGTGCCGGCTCTCTGGGGACCTGACAAACTGGAACAGATGTATCATCTTGTACAGGAGGTAATCGAACATGACAGAACAGGAAATTCAGAACATCCTGGAAAAGCAGCATAGATTTTTCCAGACAGGACAGACCATGCCTGTTGATTTTCGAATCGAACAACTTCATAAATTAAAAGACTCTATCATCCGTCACGAACCAGACCTTAATCTGGCATTAAAAGCAGACCTTGGAAAAAGCGAGACCGAAAGCTACATGTGTGAGGTCGGTCTTACGCTCTCCGAGCTTAGCTGGATGTTAAAGCATATCCGGAAACTTACCAAAGAACAGCGTGTGCCAACACCGCTTGCCCAGTTCGCCGCAAGGAGCTTCCGCTCGCCTTCTCCTTATGGAACGGTACTGATCATGAGTCCGTGGAATTATCCGGTCTTACTGACACTGGAGCCTCTGATCGATGCACTGGCAGCAGGCAACACCGCCATCGTAAAGCCAAGCGCTTATGCCCCTGCCACCGGACGTGTCATGCAGGAAATCATTGAAGAATGCTTTTCCAATGAATATGTCGCAATCGTAACCGGTGGACGCGAGGAAAACAAAGCCTTGTTAAATCAGCGCTTTGACAAAATCTTCTTCACCGGCGGTAAAACCGTAGGACGTGAAGTATTAAGACACGCTGCCGAATATCTGACACCAGTCACACTGGAGCTTGGCGGGAAAAGTCCTTGCATCGTAGATACCACAGCCAAGATCCCTCTTGCCGCAAGACGTATCGTCTTTGGCAAATATCTAAACTGCGGACAAACCTGCGTCGCACCGGATTATGTACTCTGTGACAAATCCATCCGCGACCAGCTGATCGACGCCATCCATTCAGAGATCCGGCGCCAGTTCGGAAAGCACCCGCTTGATAATCCTAATTACGGAAAGATCATCAACCGGAAACATTTCCAGCGTATACACGGACTCATCGATACCGATAAAGTTATCATCGGCGGACAGTCTGATGCCAAGGTACTTCGCATCTCTCCAACCGTTATGAAAGATGTCACATGGGATGATGCCGTTATGGGAGAGGAAATCTTCGGACCTGTCCTTCCAATCCTGACCTATGATTCACTGGACGAAGCAATCCAGATGGTGGAAGAACACCCACATCCACTGGCTCTTTACTTCTTCAGCGAAGACAAAGCCGCTCAGAAAAAAGTATTGGACCACTGCCACTTCGGAGGCGGCTGCATCAACGATACCATCATCCATCTGGCAACCAGCGCCATGCCATTCGGCGGCGTAGGCGAAAGCGGAATGGGCGGCTATCACGGCAAAGCCGGATTCGATGAATTCACCCATTACCGCAGCATCGTGGATAAAAAGACCTGGATGGATCTGCCGGTACGGTATCAGAAGTATAACCGGCTTAAGAGTAAAATGTTGCGGATGTTTTTAAAATAAATAGATTCTTTAACAACCAAATGAGCTTAATATTACAGGAAGGTGATGACAATCAAAACCGAACTTACCCTTCTACTCGTAGAAGACGATAAGCAGGCTTCAAAGGAAATGATTGCCTGTGCAGACACTTTTGACGATATTACATTTACCGGTGCTACCGATAATTCAACGGAAGCCGTGGCACTTGTCCATGAGCGGCTGCCACATGCTGTAATTCTGGATCTTGAACTGCATAATGGTGCCGGAAGCAGTCTGGCATTCTTATATGCATTAAAGGATCACTGTCCGTCCAAAAGACCTTACATCATCGTTACCACCAACAATTCAAGCCAGATTACCTACGACGCTGCCAGACACGCCGATGCTGACTACATCTTTTATAAACATCAGGCGGATTACTCGGCGGACACAGTACTTTCATTTTTACAAATGCTGAAAAAGGTAATCCTTGATAACTATATGGCTTTCGGCACAGCGTCCACCCAGATGATTCCATCAGATTCCACGAAAACCACCGGGACTACTGGATCTGCAAAATCTACCAAAGCTTCTCTGGAAGCTGACCGGCATATGATCCGTCGGATCCACCTGGAATTAGACCAGATTGGAATCAATCCGAAAGTAAAAGGATACCAGTATCTGACAGATGCCATATACCTCGTGATGCACACACCGCCCCGGAATCTATGTACAAAGCTTGCCCAGACACACGGCAAGACAGAATCCAGCATCCAGCGCGCTATGCAAAACGCAATCGCCAAAGCCTGGCGCACTGCACCAATTGATGATCTTCTGAAGTTCTATACTGCAAAGATTAATTCTGAAAAAGGGGTGCCTACTATTACGGAGTTTGTGTATTATTATGCGAATAAGTTGAAAAATGAATATTATTAAACGAACAGTGGTGTCCATATAATGAACACTACTGCCCGTTTTCTATTTCCAATATTTTTATTCTATCCAAAGTGAAACTACTTATTCATCACTTCTTCATTTATCGAATTCACAATTCTTTGAATATCATCCATAAAATCTTGCACAATTTCTTTTGTAATATTCTTTACCTGTGCGTCTGCGTGCGCCCGATCCGACTGATGTGCAATAATATTTCTTCTACTGAATAATTCATTCAATCGTCTTCTTAATTTAACTCTTGTTTTTTCTCTTTCTCCCCTGTTATAAAACGCTCTATCAGCAACCTTTTTCAAGTCAATTCCTAATAGATTCAACTGATCTTTTACAGACTCATATGAAACCATCGTAATTGCTTTATAATAATCATTGATATACTCAAGGAACCAATCAATGTCTTCTCCAGATTTTAATGCTATCTCTATTGTTTTCATCCCCACTTGAAGATTCGAATATTTTTCTGTTCTCTCCCAGTTTTCATCATATATTTCACATAACCCATATTTTGTTAATTCATGCATATAAAAATCAAATGCACTGGTTAAAAAAATAATCTGTGCACGCCAAATATTTTCGCCTTCATTAATTTTTCCCGCTGAAATCAATTCATCTGCCAGCTCAAATTGTGTATAAATAGCTTGTACAGATTCTGTAAAATGCTGCATGATTTGATTCAATTCAAATCTTATAACTTCCGTATGAAATTTCTCTCTCGTATCTTCATTTCTTATCGCCAGATCAAGATTTCTTTCTTCCACACAACACCTCCCCTACTTTCCAATCCCTTCTTCTAATCCCTGAAAAAATCTTCTATTAAGCATAGGTATCGCACCATATTTTCCGGATACATATCCTTTTTTTAGATTTTCAGATTTTCGTACATTTTTAATCTCAACAAGAGAATACAAATCCGTTGCACGTTCTTCATTTAATTGTGTAAACCATACCTGATCTCTTCTGAACAAATCAGAATCTAATAAGCTTGTATCATGCGTTGAAAATATTAATTGTGCAAATTTATCCTTCCCATAATGCTGGAATAATTGTACAATCTGGAAAATCACAGATTCATGTAAGCTATTTTCCAGCTCATCACATATAAGTATCTTTCCCTGATTTAAAATGTCAATGATTGGACAAATCATCTGAAATAAACGTTTTACTCCCGCCGACTCCTCTGACATCAAATCAACCTCGAATTGATCATATACTACTTTTGCTTCTATTCTATTTCCTTCTTGACTTCCTATCAGTGTCTTTAGTGCATCTGGTATCTGCAGCTCTTGTGGCAGATCTGCTAATTTCACTTTTTCAAGTTTTACTTTTACATCTTTAATCCCTGTTCCCAATGCCTGTAAAATATCTACAAATGCTTTTTTGATCATATCATTTTTCTGCATCAGCTCAATGGAATATTCTGTCCAATTGTTAATTTCCGGATTGTACACAACTATATCCTTGTTAAAAAACAAAAATGCTTCTTCTACTTCTTTAACATTGCTATAATTAGCTGCACATGATAAGAATAATCTGTTATTTTTTAAGATACTGATACTTACATCAAATGCGTTTTTATATCTGTCTCCAGGTTTTAATTCCATTTCCTTCCGTTCAAAAATCTTCACCTGTCTTCCTTTTGGAAAATAGTACAGATATTCATCAGAGATTACATTTTTCTTTACCGAAAATCCATAGGCATATCTGATATCGTTTCTTACAAACTGAATATTGTACTCACTCGGAGTCTCCATGGTACTCAATTTATGACATGCCTGAAAAACTTCCTGTCCAGGTTGATAATTTATACTGCTGTTAACCAGCTCACACATAAATGCTAATGCATTGATAAAATTACTTTTTCCTGACCCATTTGCCCCATATATAATTGCAGAACGTAAAATTCTAAAGTTTCCGAATTCTTTCAAAAGTTCTTCAGATGTATTATCACTTCCTGCAATCATGGAAAAACTCACTTTATCTTTGATGGATTTATGATTTGAACATTTAAATTCTAATAACATCTTTGACACCTCTTCTGTTTATATACACTCATGTTACCCTTCCTTTTAATGTTTTGTCAATCGAATTTGCATTTTTTCTGCAATTTCACATTTTAAAACATCAATTTTATATCTTTTGTAATATGATCAGCAAAATTTATTCTCAACACTCATATCCTTTTATTATAAGTATACAAATAATATTTTATTTCAATCATTTTTTATATAAACATATTGATAACATAAAATTTCATAACAGATATCCGTAAATAATGCTTTTTAGAATCCTGTATTGATAAATCCCTGCGCAAAAACGTTTCCTACCCAAGCTCTACCCCATCAAGCTCCACCTGCATCTCCCTGAAAAACTCCGAAGTATGCCACCCATCCATCGCCGCATGTGCGATAGACAGCGTCAATGGTAACGTCAGCCGTCCGTCATGCTCCGTATATTTTCCGAATGCTATGATCGGGAATAACACTATCCTGTCGGATGCAGAAGAAGTTGCATATCCCGTATAATCCATCCATGGTACACAGGAGATACAGTAGAAGTTCGCCGGCTGTCCTGCTTTTGCCTTCACGCCTCTTACTTTCTTTGCAGCATCCATATCCTTTTCGATGTTGTCATAGAACGCCGCAAAATCAGGACTATATTCACTCCAGCAGTCGGAAAATGTATAATCGTCTTTATGGAAAATGGTGTAGTTCGGATGCACCACATCCCACACGCCCGGATGCCCTTCTGCATCTGTCATCATTTTCATAAATTCCAGACGGTTCACAACATTCGATACGCACCAGATAAATGCTGCGTAAAAATGTACTCCAAGTATGTCACACTCTGCCCGTAATCTTGTAACATCCAGACGTGCCGTCATGCTGTAATTGACTTTTAATATGTCCGTATAATAGTGGTAATGTTCCCGTCTTGGCCATGATTCCATGTCGATTTTTTTATATGGTGGTAGATTCATAATATCAGTCCTTTTTAATGTTTTCTTTTATTATAAATCTTTCTCTTCCCCTGACACAAGTTCTGATATCATATTACCGTTCACACACTTTACCGCTTCACAAAATACTCCTCATACCACACAAGAAATGTATAAATCGTCCACACCTTCCGCCAGTTATCCGATTTTCCATTCACATATTCATCAAATATCGCCTGTATCTCCTCAAGATGAAAGAATTTTTCTGCGCCCGCACTCTGGAATTTTTCACGTATATCCGCATTGTATCTTTCATCTGCCATCCATATGCGTATCGGAACAATGAATCCTAATTTTCTACGGAATGCAATCTCCTCCGGCAGAACTTTTGCCGCCGCCGTGCGGAATGCGACTTTGTTCTGTCCATCATTTACCTTATAACGGGCCGGCATTCTGGAAGCAATATCAAAGATCCTGCAATCGGTAAATGGCATACGTATCTCCACTCCCGCAGCCCGGCTCATCTTATCTACATTCAGATAAATATCCCCTTCCAGCCAGATCTGGATATCTACATCCGACATCTTCGTAAGCGGGTCCATTCCTTCTGCCTCTTTATAGATCCCGGCTGCAAGATCAACCGGACGGATATCTGGATTGTAATGCTTCAGAATACGCTTCTTCTCATCTTCCTTCATGATATTCGTGTTTCCCACATAGAACGTATCCAGCTTCTCACCGTATTTTTCTGCATTATGATACATGTTATAGCCGCCGAAAAATTCATCTACACCTTCTCCCGAATAGCAGATGTCAATATGCTCTGCAACTTCCCTGCATGCAATGGCAAATGCGATCGCCGATGCATCTCCAAGCGGCTGCTCCATATGATACATGACCCACGGAACAATTCCAAAATACACCTCCGGCGTAATCCTGCAACGGTTATTTTCCCGCCCAAGAAGATCCGCCGTTTCTTTCGCAAGCGGTGACTCATCAAAGCGGGGCTCATCGTATCCGCAGGAAGCTGACTGCTCTACATCCGACAATGCAAGAACATACGAAGAATCCACCCCGCCGGATAAGAACGCTCCTGCCAGCTCTTCTTTTTCTTTTACTTCCGGCATCACTTCTTCGATGGTACTGTGAATCTCCTCTGCCCATTCTTCCAGCGATTTACTTTCATCCATCTGAAACTCCGGCTTCCAGTACCTTTCAATCGTAAGTTTCCCATCCTGCCAGATCAGATATCTTCCCGGCATCAGCTTTCTGACCCCTTTGAAAAATGTATTTTCACCGGCCACATAAGTAAGTGTCAGGTACAACTGTAACATTTCCCCATTCAGTTCTTTTACAAATCCCGGCCGTTCCATGATCTGTCTGATCATCGTTCCATATAATAACTGCCCGCCTTCTGTCATATAATAATAGAACGGCTTCGTTCCAAAATGATCCCTCAGACAGAACAACTTCTCCTCTTCTTCATCCCACAATGCAAATGCAAACATCCCCTGCATCTGGTTCGCCATATCATATCCCCAATTCTGATATGCGCGGATTAATATCTGTCTTTCTCTTTCCTCTCTTGAAAGTGAAGTATCAATATTCAATGCTTCACACAATGTCTTCCAGTTGCGGATATGACCTCTGTACTCTTTTACAATTATCATCTGTAACCTCTCTTCTTGCCAATTCACTTGTATATCCTAAACTCCAAACGACAAGAAGCCCGATCAATGACCGGACTTCCTGATAAGTTATATTTTATTCATATCATTTTTTATAACTGGCGTGTATCTGTTCATACACTCATGATTTTGGAGCCCTTGTTATTGTTTTTCATACTTTACTATAAAAAATGCTCCTTGTTAACCATATTGTAATAAATACGTAGATAATTGTAATTTTTACGTGTTTTTGAGCTGAATATATCACTTTCTGATAGCATCAAAGAAGGACACACCGTCACCGCGGTAACTGCTTCCAAGTGCCTCGGCAATCGTTGCCGCCATGTCTGCAAATCCATGTCTGGTGTGCAGATTTACCCCCGCTTTTATCTCATTTCCATAGATCAGACACGGTACATACTCTCTGGTATGATCGGTTCCTTTGTATCCAGGATCACAGCCATGATCTGCCGTAATCATCAGCATATCTTCCTCTTTCATATGCTTAAGGAACTCACCCAGCTGTTCATCGAATCTCGTAAGTGCTCCCGCATATCCCTCAATATCTCTTCTGTGACCGTAGATCATATCACCGTCTACCAGATTCACATAACAAAGACCGTGAAAATCTTTCTTCTGGATCTCCATCGTTCTTTCCATGTTCTTTTCATTGCCTTCATTTGGATGCGTCTCTGTCACGCCCTGTCCTTCGAAGATGTCATAGATTTTTCCAACTCCGATCACATCTTTTCCTTCTGTTTTTAATGCATCCAATACCGTCTGTCTTGGCGGTGCAAGTGAAAAATCATGCCGTCTGATCGTCCGCTCATAATCCGGCCAGGTTCCGGTGAATGGTCTTGCGATCACTCTTCCAACTCCAAGATCACCCGTCAGCATCTCCCTTGCAATCTTGCAGTATTCATACAGCTGTTCCACTGGAACAACCTCTTCATGCGCTGCAATCTGGCATACGCTGTCTGCCGATGTATACACGATCAAGGCACCCGTCTTCTCATGCTCCTGCCCGTAATCATGGATAACCTGTGTTCCCGAATACGGCAGATTACACAGAATCTTCCGCCCTGTCCGCTTAGCGAATTCCTCTATGAAATCTTTTGGAAATCCTTCCGGGAATTTCGGAAGTGGATCCGGTGTCACGATGCCCGCCATCTCCCAATGCCCGGTTGTTGTATCTTTTCCACAGGATAATTCCTGCATTCTCGCAAAGCTTCCCTGCGGTATTATAGAACTGTCCGCATAATCCATCCCGTCGATCTGATAGATACCGATTCTTTCCATGTTCGGAATATGAAGCTTTCCGCTGTCATAACAGGTCTTCCATGTATTGCTCCCAACATCTCCAAACGCTTCCGCATCCGGCGCTTCCCCGATGCCCGCACTGTCTAATACAATCCAGAAAATACGTTTCATAGTATCAGTCCTTTCGGTCTTTTTTCTTTTATTATAAGTCTATATAAGAAAGCTGTGCAAGATACATGTATCCGTCATTTGTCATTTCATTAGTGAAAACCTCTTCAATTGGTTACTCATTAATAAGTAAATATATATTGTATTTTCTGTAATTAATTGCTATAATCATATCACGGGTGCTACCAAAACGGTAGGCGGTTAGTCCTTCAGCAGAGGGACTGTGACCCTCTGACTACATAAAACCCTAAAAGGGAATTTACTGTAAAGGAGGGCTAAGTCAATGAGTATTATGGATTTTTTAGCTATCGCTAGTTTCGGCTTATCATGCTTCAGCATCGGATACACAATTGGTAAGGATAATCATAAGACACAAAAATAGCCGCCCACAGTCTGGTAAACTAAGCGACTATTTTTACTAAACTATTATCGGGCTAACCGTCTATCGGTAGCACTCTTTTTCTATAACTATACTAACATCATCTTATAAATATGTCAAAACTTTTTTATTTCAACCTTTACTCCACCACAGATCTACGCACATTCACCTTCGTACGCTCTTCCCGGTCGAAGAATTTCTTTGTTTCACTGATTACCACTTTTCGAAGTCCAAGTAATGCAATCAGGTTCGGAATGATCATCAATGCATTGGTAATATCTGCCATCAACCAGATCGGTTCCAGCGTCAGGAACGGAGCTGTTGCGATTGCTATGATATATACAATCTTGAAGATCTTAATGCTTCCTGTCTTTCCTGTCAGGTACAGAATACATCTTTCCCCATAATAGTTCCAACCAAGAATTGTGGTAAATGAGAAGAATATAATTCCAACCGCTACCAGATACATTCCGATATTGAATGGAAGTCCGGCATTATATGCCTTTGTAACCAATACGCTTCCACTTAAGTCCGTCTTATCAAGCAGTCCGCTTGAGATAACAACAAGTCCGGTCATGGAACATGTGATAATAGTTGTAAAGAATACGCTCGTCATAGAAATCAGTCCCTGTTTTACACACGAATCTGTCTTTGCTGCTGCCGCAACAATCGGAGAACTTCCAAGACCAGCTTCATTCGTATACACACCTCTTGCCACACCGGTTCTCATGGCAGTCATGAATGAGATTACTGCTGTTCCGGCTGCACCTCCAAGTGCTGACTGCTTTGAAAATGCACAGGAGAAAATTCTTGCAAATGCTCCCGGAATAGCTGCATGATTCACGATCAGGATAATCATAGAACCACCGATAAAGAAGATTGCCATAAATGGAACGACAAACTGTGCTACTTTTGAAATAGCCTGAATACCACCAAGTGTTACAACTGCTGTTAATATAGTAACGATAACTCCAATCACAATTACTGGAATATGGAACGAATTATGTACGGATTCAGTAATCGCATTGACCTGTGGAAATGTACCACATCCAAGAAGTGCTGTTACAACTCCAAAGAAGGCAAATATTTTTGCCAGCCATTTGAACTTTTCACCCATTCCATTCTGAATATAGTACATTGGTCCGCCGGCAATCTCACCTTTTTCATCTTTCACACGGAATTTTACAGCCAGGAGTGCTTCAGAATATTTTGTCGTCATTCCAAGAAGTGCGGACACCCACATCCAGAACATCGCTCCAGGTCCGCCGATTCTCAGTGCCGTTGCCACACCTACGATACTACCGGTTCCAATATCGGCCGCAAGCGTCGTACAAAGTGTTGCAAATGGAGATACATCTCCTGCGCCTTCTTCTTTTTCAAAAATACTTCTCAATGCCCTTGGAAATTTACAGATCTGCAGACCTTTTAATTTAAATGTAAAATATAATCCTGTTCCCATTAAAAGTATCAATGTCGGTGGCCCCCATACAAATGTCTGAACGGTCTCCAGTATCTTCATAAATGTTTCCATGTTTTTCCTCCTAGTCGTTAAATTCCTGTCAATTAGTAATTATTTTTTAAGCAACGGACTTTTAATCCGTTGCTTATATTTTTTCAGGCTGCCGTATAATTCTGTTAGCGGTCCGCCCGGTCATTCACTCTTTAGCTGTTATATTTTTCTTTATCCAGCTCTTTTTCTTTTGCATTTACAATTACGTTAACTGTAGCATCTCCGATAACGTTCAGTGGCAGAAGTGCCATCTCTACCGGACGGTTGATTGCTACAACTAATGCATAAGCGATCATACATGCATCCGATGTCCATCCAAGTCCTGAAAGGATTGTTACGATCAGTGTTGTGCCTGCGATTGGAATAGCAGGACATCCCATAGCTGCACAGATGGATAAGAATGCAATCGTTACAAGGTTTGCAGGTGTTACATCAATTCCTGCACTTGTTGCGATAAAAGTTGCTGCGAACATATGCATAACCGTTGTTCCATTCATGTTGATCGTCATACCTGTTGGTAATACGAAGCTTGTAATCTCTTCGCTACATCCAAGTTCATCGATACATGTTCTAGTATTCAGCGGCAGACATGCGGCAGACGAATTTGTTGAGAATCCAAATACACCAACTTTTGCGATTTTCTTGATGAACTGAATTGGATTCATCCTTGTTGTTACCCAGACACCGATTGGATAAAGTGTAACAACCAGTACAAATAATGTTAACATTGCTGCTACGATATAAGCTGCTGCCGGTGCAAGATATTCTGTTCCGTAGATAGCAAATGTTCTTGAGATCAGACAGAAAATTGCAAGCGGGCCAACTTTATTAATTAAAAATGTAAGGTATAACTGAATAATCTCATTTAAAGTTTCCAGTACTTTTTTCAGCGGATCAGCTTTCTCCCCAAGTGCATTCATACACAGTCCCATGATAATCGCTACTACTACGACCGACAGGATACTGTTATTGCTGCTGAAAGCTGCACCGATATTGGATGGTACTGCATTTACGATGGTTGCAAGTGGATTGAATGCATCCAGTGTTGCAGCATCCGTGACTGCTTCACTTGGAAGTGTTACGTTAAAGAATCCTGCAGATTTTACTGCATATGCTACAATACCTGCAAGGAATGCTCCACATACATAAAACAGGAAGAATCCGATCAGTGTACGTCCTGCAATTCTTCCAAGCTTTGTAGAACTTGAAATACTGCACATCGCAAGGCTTAAGGATACTAATACAAGTGGTACAATCGCAAGCTGTAATCCTCTCATAAATAACTGGCCTATAATATAGAAAAGACCAACTGCCTTAACACCGTCTTCCGCTGTAATGTCCTGGAACAAAATCTTATTGATCATCGTCCATGTTCCTTCACTACCAGAAGAGATCAACTGTTCTCTTAATAAAAGAAAAGCAATTCCCACCAACAAACCGCCGACAAGAGCGATCATCATTTTCTTTACAACCGACATTGGCTGTTTTTTCGTTGCGTTACTCATCTTTCTACTCCTTTTCCTTCTTTCATAAGTTTTTACCAATTTTTGACATAAACCGCGCGTTTATTTATGAACTACTTACAATGTAACATGGACATAGCCGTAAGTAAAATTAATTATTTGTCTATAAAATATCAATCCTTTTTATATTTCAAATATAAATATCATTAATATTATACAGTAACATTATTCATTTCTATTTTCATTCCAACATTGCTATAATGAAACCAACAAAAATGATTGAAGCCAATAAGGAGGAAAAATTATGGCTACTACATATGGAGAATTATTTTCAGATGATTATCAGAAAAGTTTAAAAGAACAATTTTGCTATGCCGATACAGATCCTGAATACGGAGACCGTCTCTTCTTTGAGAACTCTGGCGGATCTCTTAGATTAAGAGCAGCTGTAGAAGCAAAAGCAAGCCTTGAAGAATATCCTGACTGTCCGGAGCGTGTACGAGGAAAAGGATATGATTTATCTTATTATGTAAGCGAAGGAACAAAGGAAATTCTGGAAGTTATCTTTGGAGCGAAAAGTGGTGCTCTTATCACAGAACTGTCCGCTTCCCAGACAATGTTCCACGCTGTCGGAACCATTATGGAAAATGTAAAATGGGGCAAAAATGCAGTTACTTCCGCACTGGAACATCCATCTGCACACGATGCAGTAGAATACTATTGTAAGCAGACAGGAAGAGAATTCCGTGAAGTTCCTGCTAACCAGACAACCGGAGGACTGGATCCAGATACTATTATGCAGTATGTAGACAAAGACACGGTACTGTTAAGTATCATGGCTGCTTCTAACATTTCCGGAAATATCATGAATATCAAGGAAATCGCAAGACGTGCCAAAGAAATCAATCCGGACATCTATATCGTAAGTGATGCTGTACAGCATGCACCACACGCAGTCATCGATGTAGAAGACTGGGGAGTAGATGTATCCAACTTCGCACCTTATAAGTTCTTCGGTGTACGTGGATGTGGATATTGCTACGTATCAGACCGTGTTGCAAGCATGACCCACAGAAAACTTACATGCAAAGCTCCTGATGTATGGGCGCTTGGAACTCCTACACCTGGTAACTTTGCAGCTATGATGGCTGTTATCGACTACGTATGCGATATCGCAAAACATTTCCTCGGAGACAAAGCCGAAGGCATGAGCAAGCGTGAACTCTATGTAGAAGGTATGAACAGAATCCACTTACAGGAAAGAGGACTTCTCTACCGTATGTTAGAAGGAACAGAAGAAGTTCCTGGACTTCGTCACATCCCTGGCGTAGAAGTATATGTAGATATGGAAGATCTTACTTACAAAGACCTGATTATTGCTATGGGAATTAAAGGCATCGATTACGCTGACTGCGCTCAGAAATATATGGAACACGGTGTTACTATTTTCGAACGAGTAAAGAGCAGCCCGTATTCAAAACGTATCGTTGAGACGCTCGGACTTGACGGAGCGCTCCGTGTATCTCCTCTTCACTGCCACGGCAGAGATGATGTAGATAAGTTCTTAAAGATCACAAAAGACATTGCAGAAGGGAAATAAATACCCCCATCCCTCATCTTTTGAATATGAGAAGTCATCTTAGTTGATGGCTTCTCTTTTTTATACCAAAGTATGCAAGAGAAACTTGCCGATGGCAAGTTCTCTGTATATCTTAGAGCGTATCTGAAAAACCAGCAGAAAGCATTTTTCAGGCACGCTCCAGGATATAAAAACCCCCTCACAGACTTATAAATCCGTGAGGGGTCCTTCCCTTATTAATCTCTTATTTATTTACCTGGTTTACGGTATTACCTTCCAGGAATGATTTGATATTGTCTACTGTAATGTCCATAATTCTCTGTCTGGATGCCTGTGCTGCCCATGAGATGTGTGGGGTAATGATGCAATTCTTAGCTGTTAACAGTGGGTTATCGCCTTTGATCGGCTCTGTAGATACCACGTCAAGTCCGGCTGCATATACCTTTCCGCTGTTGAGTGCATCTGCCAGATCCTGTTCTACAACCAGCTGTCCACGGCTGTTGTTGATAAGGATTACACCGTCTTTCATCTTAGCGATATTTTCTTTGTTGATCATACCTTCTGTGGCAGGGAATAATGGGCAGTGAAGGAAGATTACATCGGAACGGGCAAATAACTCATCCAATGATACATACTCTGCCAGTTTCTTTCCTGCTTCGCTTTCATGTGCATCATATGCGATAACTTCCATATCCAGTGCATTAAGAAGCTTTGCTGTAGCCTGTCCGATTCTTCCAAGTCCGATGATTCCGGCTGTCTTACCATACAGCTCGATCATTGGATAATCCCAGAAGCACCAGTCCGGGTTATTCTCCCATTTTCCGGCTTTTACACATTCATCATGATGTCCGTAGTGTGAACAGATCTCAAGAAGAAGACCAAGTGCATACTGTCCTACGATCTGTGTTCCATATGTAGGTACATTTACTACCGGAATTCCTTTTTCTTTTGCATATGCATAATCAACAACATTGTATCCTGTTGCAAGAACAGCGATCAGTTTGATATTTCCACATTTATCTATTGTTTCTTTTGAGATTGGAGTCTTGTTTATAACTACGATCTCTGCATCTCCGATACGCTCTGCGATCAGAGGTGACTCTTCATAAGAAGTTCTGTCATATACTTCTACTTCTCCTAATTCTTTTAATGCATCCCAGCTTAAATCTCCAGGGTTCTCTGTGTAACCGTCTAATACTACAATTTTCATAATGACTCTCACCTTTCTCTTTTTATTAGCATTTTGTTTTATTGTTTTTATTTCATTTCCATGTCTGATTTTAAAGATCTACTCTTACAGCCTATGCATTCAGCTTTTCATCCAGTGCTTTCATTGACTCAATCTCTCTGATATAGAGATCCTGGGCCAGCTCCAGGCTTACATTGATAAATCTTACCTTCTGTCCTGGCTGTGCCTGTGCGATCTTCGCAAGATCCACGGAAATTACTGTTCCTATCTTGGCATATCCTCCGGTACTCTGTCTGTCCGCCAGCATGATGATCGGCTTTCCATTCGTTGGCACTTGGATAGAACCGACAGAGATACCATCTGTATTGATATTACCGTCTCCTATATGTTCGATCGGCTCCCTCTCAATACGGCAGCCCATACGGTCGAATTCATTTGTGATCACTCCACTGTTCCAGAAGAAGCTCTTTACTCCGGCTTCTGTAAATTCATCATCCTGTGGTCCAAGAATCACACGCAGAACAATCTCTTTCTTTGGATATATGCTTGCCGGTACTTTTCTTTCTTCCATATTCGGAAGTGTCGTCTTTGCACAGACGAATCCAATCTCATCACCTTTTTCAAGCTTACGTCCCTGTACTCCTCCGAGATGATTACGAAGCAGTGTAGACTTACTTCCCATCACAACCGGAATATCAAGACCACCTGCAAAAGCAATGTAACCACGGCACCCATTCCTTGCTCCTGCAAATGAAAGTGTCTGACCTTCTTTTACCAGCACTGCCTGGTACATCGGAAATTCACTACCGTCTAACATCGGAGTCAGATCCCCGCCCGTTACTGCGATAATATTATCACTTGTGAACTTAAGCGTTGGTCCGATAAATGTCATTTCCAGTGCTCCTTCGCCCATATCATTTCCAACTAAGATATTGGCAATATGGAACGAATGATTATCCATTGCTCCTGAGGTAGACACTCCAAACGCCTGATATCCGAATCTTCCTTCATCCTGTACGGTTGTCAGGATCCCACCATTTTCAACTATTATTCCCATATCATGACCTCCGATTCTATGCGTTACCTTCAGGTGTATATGTCTTCACCTTGTATGTTCCTTTTTCCACATCCCTGCGGATCTTGTCATATTCTGACTTTGTTACCGGCACATGTTTTACCCAGTCTCCTGCATGTACCAGGAATGGATCCTCGTTATCAAAATTACAGATATCAAGCGGCGTACTTCCGATGATGTTCCATCCACAAGGCTGTTCAAATGGAATAAAGTCCGACAGATTCTGCTGGACAACGATTGATCTTGCAGGAATCTTTACTCTCGGAGATTCTCTTCTTTTGAATCCAAATGGCTCATCAAATCTTGCCATATATGGATGTCCCGGTGCGAATCCCAGCATATATACATAATACTCATGCTCGGAATGTTTCCTTATAATCTCTTCTACCGTTGTGTGCTCAAGCTCTGCACAGTATTCCAGATCCGGTCCTGTCTCGCCACCATAATATACAGGTACTTCTTTTACAACTTTTTTCTTATTTGTCTCTCCTCCGGCAGCATGCATATTACCAATTCTTTTTTCCAGCTCCGCCACAAGTTCCTTATACCGGATCACTTCCGGGCGGTAATGAACGATCAATGCACAATAAGTCGGAACATTCTCGATCACACCTTCAATCGGATCTTCTTTTAAGTTCTCATCCAGCATACGTACTTTTGCATTCGTCTCAAGACATATGGTCTTTCCAAACTCTACAGATACCGCACGGTCACCTGCTGTAAGAAATCTTACCTCCATCTTCATACCTCCATTTTGTATAGAAAAAGATCTGTCTTATATTCCGACAGACCTTTTTCATAGCATTTGTCACTTTTTTGATTTCAACTTTATTACATTTGTTCTGTCTTTTGAATAAAAAGTCGCTTTCCTTTTAACTTAACTTCATGATAGCACACAAGTTAATGATTGAAAAACGAATAATTTCTCTGTATAATATAAACAACTTTTATATTCAAAACCGATATAAGATAGATAAAATGAATAATTTATTCAAACAGGAGGGATTACATGACGCTCGCAGAAATCGAGACATTCTTAACAATTGTGAACACCAAAAGCATTACAAAAACTGCAGATCTTTTATTTCTTTCCCAGCCAACGGTAAGTCATCGTCTGAATTCACTTGAAAATGAACTTGGATTTTCTCTGGTCATCCGTAATAAGGGACACAAACAGGTAGAACTTACACCTAAGGGAATGGATTTTATCATTCTTGCTGAACGATGGATGTCTCTTTGGAAAGAAACTCTGGAGCTCCAGCATAATCAGGAACAGCTTCTTCTGAACATTGGATGTACCGACAGTTCTAATGTTGCTATATTCGTTCCATTATATGATAAGCTTCTTCATGAATACCCGCATCTGGATCTGAACATCCAGTCACATCACTCTTCGGAGTTATATAATATGCTCATTGAACACAATATAGACATCGGTTTTGTGTACCATCAGCTTCATTATAAAAATATTATCTCCGAAAAAGTATTAGAGGAAAACCTTTATCTGGTGCAGTCCGAATATCCTTCCATTCCAAAACCACTCGTGCACACCGATGAACTGGATCCTTCAAAAGAACTTTATCTAAGCTGGGATGGGAATTTTCCAATCTGGCATGACCGCTGGTTCTCTTCTGTGTCCAGACCTCATATCTCTGCCGATACGATTGCATTACTTGACCGTCTCTGGAAGAGCAAAGATACCTGGCTGATTGCACCGGAATCCGCTATCCGGGAGCTTGCACGTTACCGCAGACTCTATGTAAGCGAACTGAAAAATCCGGCACCTAAGCGTGTCTGTTATAAAATCAAGCACAAATACCCAAAAGTCACCAGCAAACATGCTGTCGAACTCTTTGAAGAAAAGCTGGAAGAATTTTTACAAGAACCTCAGCCTGTGATTCCACTTGGAGAAGTATGGAACTTAAAATAGTAAAAATGACCGTCTGTTTCGCCCTCCAAACGTTAAATTCTAACTTTTGGAGGGCGAAACAGACGGTCATTTTTATCATCCATGATTTTTCAGGAACTTTCTGGTTTCTTTTGTATCCCAGACTATCATTTATCCTTATAAATGTCTGATCTCAATGCCTTCTTCTGTGAATTTCTCACGGATTTTCTGAACGAATGCCAGTGCTTTCGGTCCGTCACCGTGAACACAAAGTGTGTCACCTTTGATATCCAATTCTTTTCCATTGATAGATGTAACTTTTCCTTCTTTGATCATCTTAACACATCTCTGGATCGCTATGTCTTCATCTGTGATCATAGAGCCTTCCATCTTTCTTGGAACCAGTGAAAGGTCATCCATATATGCTCTGTCTGCAAAGATCTCTGATGCTGTACGAAGTCCCTTGCTCTCAGCGATATCTCCAAGAACTGCTCCCGCACAGTAATAAACGATCAGGTCTTTATCATATTCGCAGATTGCTTCTACGATTGCACTTGCGATATCTTCATCATACTGACATGCATTACCCATTGCCCCGTGAGGTGCCACATGCTGTAATTTCATGCCATAGCTCTTTGTAAATGCTGCAAGAGCTCCAATCTGGTATCTTACATAATTCTTGATCTCGTCATGAGAAAGAACCATCTTTCTACGTCCGAATCCCATCATATCCGGGTATCCAGGATGTGCACCTACCATAACGCCTCTTTCTTTTGCCATTCGCACAACCTTGTCCATGACCATTGGATCACCTGCATGCCATCCACAGGCAACATTCGCAGTTGTTACGTATTTGATGATTTCTTCGTCTCCTCCAATCTTATATGCGCCAAAGCTTTCCCCCATATCACTGTTCAAATCAATACTATACATGAGTCTTTCTCCTTTCGGTTATTTCCGTTTCTTTTCTTCGTTGACTAAAGTATAGCACCGCAGGAATAAATAATAAAATAAATAATTTCACTTTAAAATATTAAGTTTTTTTATTATAGATTTCTTTTAAACCTGATGACTCCTTTGCTATAATAAATAGAAATTGTATGGTAACAGATTTATATAAATCTCTGAATTTTTAAGGAGGAAGCAGACAGACATGATTACACATATTGGAAAGCAGCTTGCCACACAAATCGTAGACACTGTCCACGACGTCTGCGGCCACGACATCAACTTCATCAATAAAAATGGAATAATATACGCCAGCACCAACACTTCCCGTATCGGCACTTTTCACGAGATTGGGAAAAAAGCAGCCGATACCGGAAGTGTCATTGAAGTAAAAGAAAGCGACCATTATGAGGGGACCAGTGCCGGAGTGAATATTCCTGTGACACATAACGGACTTTTCATTGCCGTCATCGGAATCAGCGGCTCACCGGATGAAGTCCGTAAGTTTGCCTATCTGGCTGAAAAGATCACGAAGCTTTTAATCCGTGAACAGGAAATCGGTAATGCTTCCCGTACATTATCCGAAAAACGTACCTATCTGGTATCCTGGCTTTTATCACGGGAAGCCGCTTATGGAAAAACCGACCATACATCTTCTTTCACTACCGGATCTTCCAAAATGGATGACCTGAATTATATCCATGATCTGCTCCAGGAATTTCAGATCGACACAGCTAAAAAGCAACGCATTCTGATCTTACAGATGAAGTCTGACCATTCCACAGTCTCGGTCTCTTCTATTGAGGAAAAGATACTCCGGATGTTTTCAGACAGCTCTGTCAAATTATATATGTTCCAGTATCCTACTGATTATGTTGCGATCATCGACCAGTCATTTGCATTAGAGCAGCTGGCGCATTTCTGCAAGGAACACAGTGCCTCTGTCTGTCTTGGTGTCGGTCGTCTTTGTGACCTTTTTCATCTGGCGCCGTCTTATGATACTGCCAGAATTGCACTGAATTCTCTGAAAAACAGCAGCTCTAACTATGCCTTTTTTGATGACCTCACACTGGAAATACTTTTAGGGTCGCTTCCGGAAACCGCAACAAGCGAATACCTGAAAAAGACTATTTCTAAATTAGATGAAAATGACCTTGCTCTCCTTCAGAGCTATTTTGAACATGATCAGTCTCTGTCAAAAACCAGTGAAGCCTTATTCCTTCATAAAAACACTCTGCAGTATAAGCTTGACCGTATTCACCGGATCTGTGGACTGAATCCCCGCAGCTTTAAGGATGGGGCGGTTCTTTATCTTGCATTGCAGCTTAAGGCTTGTAAAAATATTTAAGAAAAAACTTGTCATCCCGCCGGTAAATTTAAGTACCCGTATTATATAGTTTTGCTATATCTGATACTTTCCTGATACCGGTGGGATTTTATTATATTATCAGATGTATATCAGCAAGTTTATTTCATTACGCAAAACATAATATATGTATTTTTCAACTATTTATTTGTTTTTTGTAACATATTATTTTCATTTCGCATATGCTATACTCTTTACAACAAACGGAAAATCTTATACCCAGACAACAGATTTACAAATAGAAAATACAGGAGGTTTACTCACATGAAAGTTGTAGTAGCAATTGATTCATTAAAGGGAAGCTTAAGTTCTATGGAAGCCGGACTTGCAATCAAAGACGGTGTTCTTGCTGCAAAACCGGATGCAGAAGTTATCGTAAAACCACTTGCAGATGGTGGCGAAGGCACAACGGATGCATTAATCGAAGGTATGAACGGAAAACGCATTGATCTTACTGTTACAGGTCCGATGCATACACCTGTAGACGCTTATTATGGATATCTGAAAGATACGGACACTGCTGTTATGGAAATGGCATCTGCAGCAGGTATCACATTGGTTCCTGACGAAGAGAAGAATCCTCTTCTTGCAACCAGCTACGGAGTCGGCGAGATGATAAACGATGCTATCGAAAGAGGCTGCCGGAACTTCATCATTGGTATCGGCGGAAGTGTTACAAATGACGGTGGTATCGGTATGTTAAAGGCACTTGGAGTACGTTTTCTGGATACTAACGGCGAAGATGCAGGTGAAGGCGGACAGGCTTTAGCCAAAGTTGCAACAATTGACACTTCTGATATGAACCCACTTTTAAAAGAATGCCACATCCAGGTTGCCTGCGATGTCAATAACCCGCTCTGTGGAGAAAATGGTTCGACTTATGTCTATGGCCCACAAAAAGGTGTTACAGAAGATATTAAGAAGCAGTTAGATGAAGATATGGCACATTTTGCCAAAATTACATCTAAAACTCTCGGAAATGATTATATCAATGCACCAGGCGCCGGTGCTGCCGGAGGACTTGGTTATGCATTCCTCGCATACGTTGGTGCAACACTGACACCTGGGATTGAACTGATCTTAGATGCTGTCGGACTGGAAAAAGAACTCTCCGGTGCGGACGTTGTCGTAACCGGTGAAGGACGTCTGGACTTCCAGACTGCTATGGGAAAAGCTCCTGTCGGAGTTGCAAAACTTGCCAAGAAATACAATGCTAAAGTAATCGCATTCGCCGGAAGCGTTACCAAAGAAGCAACCGCATGCAACAAAGAAGGCATCGATGCATTCTTCCCAATCTTAAGAGGTGTATCTACCCTTGCAGAAGCTATGGATCCTGTCAACGCACGAAGCAACATGGTTGCAACCGTCGAGCAGGTATTCCGCTTACTTTAATACTTATAAACAATAATCCGCATTCAGTTACACGATTAATTCCCCTTTTGCTATAGGCTCTATCGTCTGTTCAATCAGACGGTGGAGCAGCTGGATACCTCCATTCTCCCTGATACGTGTATAGATTGGAGACTTGGTTACCTCTGTCGTGATGGATTCCATGCCTTCCATGATCAGAGCCTTGCCCGGTGTTTCATACCACCTGACTTCAATCTTTCCAAACAGACCGTTCTTCTTATTTTTCGTATCCTCATTTCCTGCTTCCTCCGAAATATCTGTATTTCCCATATTTTCAACCGGATCCTCTGTATATTCACCTGTTTCCTCATATAATGTAATATACAACTTTCGTCTCATTGCCTCTTCCAGATAAGCAATCTCGACAATCAACACCGGATTATGATCGGCATCCGAAGAAAGTTTTCCTTTTACTGCAACTAGATAAGTCTCCTCATGTATCGTCAGATGATTTTCTATATATTTATCCCATCCGGTCCGAAGCTCTTTCCACTCCTCCCCTTCCTGAAAACAAAGTATAAAATCTCCTGTCGTCTCATCTGTGCGGAAAGCAATTTTCCCAATTCCATCCGTCATATTGTTGTGCATCACCTGCATGACGAGTGGAAATAATCCTACGCTTGCCTGTTCCATCTGGTAACAGGTCCCGTCCAGTTCTTTCTGGATGTTATATAACATAATCTCTGATTCTGAATACGGATTCTGATGTTCCTTTCTCGTGATCCGGCGCATTGTCTGAACTGGTTTTCGTGCCTTCGTTTTATTTATAAAGGTCTGATTCCATCCACCTCTTCTAATGCCTGTACATCCTGATATAGCAAAAGCATTTTCAGACATTGCGTTTATAAATCCTACACTTTCTCTTTCCCTTCTGCTATCCGTTTCCACATCCAGTGTCCTTATATTTACTCTCTCTCCTTTTCTTTTATTGTCTCTGCACTCTGCCATTGACAAGTTATTATTCCCGATTCTATGACATGCTTTTCCCGGTCTCACCGGCTGTCCGTCGTCTGCCATTTTCCAGATTAGATGTTGCAGTTTTCCATATTCTTCTGGATCTTCCGGGAGGCTCTCCTCCGGCATCCATCCCACCGGGAAGTTTTTCCGGATGATATCCAGCATTTTTCCACTCTGGAATAGCTCTTCATTTCCTGCATTCGTTACAATCACCATGTCTGCATCTGGATATACCATCACATTCTGACCAAGCATACCGTTATATTCAAAGCTTCCCGGACGTTCTTCCATCCATAGCTGATAGCCGTAACCGTATGTTCCTTCTATACTCTCTATCTGCTTCGTCACAGATGTCTCCACCCAGTTTTCCGGAATGATCTGGATACCGTTCCATTTTCCCTTATTCAGATAGAGCTGCCCCAGTTTTGCCATATCTTCTGCCGTCATAAACAGGCCCCAGCCGCCTTTTGTGATTCCTTTCGGGCATTTCTCCCAGAAATAATTCTGAATGCCAAGCGGCCCAAAGAGTCTTGGCTCTAAATATTCATCCATCGGCATTCCCGTCCGCTCTGTTACAATTGCAGAAAGTACATAAGAATTCAGACTGTTATATTGAAACTGTGTGCCTGGTTTTTCCGTTACGGATGCGTTCAGATAACTTTCCAGCCAGTCATTTCCTGATATGATTCCGGATTCATTAAATGTTACTCCGCTTGTCATATTCAATAAGTTTTCCACCGTGATCTCCGGACGGAACATCTTTGTCCACAGACTTCCTTTATCCGGAAATATCTGGTAAATGCTTTCCGACAATTTTAGCTTTTCTTCCTCCACCAGAAAGCCGATTGCCATGCCCGTGATGCTTTTACACATGGAGTGTGTGATATGCCAGATACCTTTTCTATATGGTGCGAAATCTACTTCACAGATTATATTTCCATGTCTGAGTATCATCAGATGGTGCATATCTGTATCTGGTGATTCTGCCAGTTCCTGTACCAGTTTTCTTAGATGTTCTGAATGGATTCCCTGGCTTTCCGGTGTTCTTCCCGGAAGATGATTTCCCGTTTTCTGAGCAGATTCCGTTATTTTATTCATAGTGGTAGTATTTCCGACATTTTCCAGATATTTTCCTGCTCTTATTACATCCGGGCATACGGTTTTTTGGGGTGTAAAATCCACCTTACTTATTCCTTCTGTTTTTCCAAGGATCATACCGGTTATCATTTCAATCACTGCAAGCTGTTCTTTTGCCATACACTCACCTCGTATTTTATATTTAGATGTTCTTATGAACAAGTTCTGTAGCTGTAGTATAACAGAAAAACCCGGACATCCATACGGTGATATCCGGGTTTTTCTGTATTTTCATAAATTTTATCTTTTGTTTATTCTGCTGCTTCTGCACTCTCAGCATCTTCATCATCATCTGGTATGCTATTGTGTACATACTGTAATGTAACAACTGTAGTCTCAGGATCTGTCATGATATCTACATCTTTGTCACTTGCAAGTGTCAGATCTTTTACCTTGATAGAATCTCCAACCTTCATGTTACTTACATCAACTTCTACCTTATCAACCAATGCTGACGGATATGCCTTGAACTGTACTTCTTCCAGTAACTGCTCTAATACACCACCTGCAGCCTTTTCGTGTCCGACCAGAACAACCTCTGCTACAGAATGTACTTTTTCATTGCTTACCAGTGCCTGGAAGTCTATCTCATCTACCTGACCTTTTAATGGATTGAACTCGACATCTTTGATCAGAACATTCATCTTCTCACCTTCGATGTCCAGCATTACCTGACTACCTTTGTGGCAGGTTTTCAGTAAACGGTCAACGGTTGCTTTTTCCATCTTAACCGGAATAGATTCTTTCATCTCTCTTCCGAAGACATTACCAGTAACGTAACCTTCTCTTCTTAATTTCTTTGCTTTGATGTCCATGCTTCTTTTTTCAGCTTTTAAAGTATTCATTTATCTTTTCCTCCAAAAATCTGATGCTTAGCAGCCTTCGCTTTGTGGTTCCAATGCTACAAAGAGGTTTTGTTAAGTAGGTTTCCTTTGTTACAGTTGCATTATAACACCTACAGCAGATTAAGATTCACCAAAAAATCAGTTTTTTTGTCCACATTTTTATGCAGAATTCTACCATTTCATATGTTCGATTGCGCTCTTTTCAATCTCAAGTCCTGCTTTATAATGATCCATGAATACATTAAATCCATCAATCTCTTCTTTCGTAGGCTCGATCGTCTCACCGGATAATTCTTTAAAGATTCTGTTATCCAGGAAGTCTTCCAGCTTTTCTCCGTCTTTTTTATCTGCCAGATATGCAGCCAGAAGTGCGATTCCCCATGCGCCGCCTTCACTTGCAGTATCCATAACCGTAACCGGTGCTCCGACAGCTGCTGCCAGATATCTCTGTCCGACACCTTTTGTCTTGAAGAATCCGCCATGACCCATGATCTTTTCTACTTTTACTTTTTCGTCATCCATCAGGATATCCAGTCCCATCTTAACTGCTCCAAGTGAAGTATACAGATTTACCTTCATGAAGTTTGCAAGGTTGAATTTGCTCTCTGCAGTTCTAAGGAATGCCAGACGTCCTTCATTCAGCATTGTGATATTCTCTCCTGAGTAGTATCCATATGCAAGAAGTCCTCCGCAGTCCGGATCTCCTTCTAAGGATTTGGTATATAATTTCTGGAACAGGTCTCCCGTACTTGCATCCATTCCCATCAGTTTTGCAAACTCACCGAAGATTCCAATCCATGCATTCAGGTCGGATGTACCATTATTTGCATGAGACATTGCACAAGGGAATCCTGTTGGCGTAGTAACCATATCGATCTCACGGTATACTTTGCTAAGCTGTTTTTCCAGAACGATCATGGCAAATGTACTGGTTCCTGCTGATACATTACCTGTTCTTGGTGCTACCGAATTCGTAGCTGTCATTCCGGTTCCGGCATCTCCTTCCGGCGGACACATCATGATACCTGCCTCCAGATTGCCGGTCTCATCTAAGAACGCTGCTCCTTCTTCTGTCAGATAGCCTGCATTCTCACCTGCTGCCAGTACCTTCGGGAAAATATCTTCTAACTTCCAGCTGTAGCCATATGGTTTGATCAGGTTATCGAATTTTTCTTTCATGCCTGCATCGTAATCAATCGTATCCGAATTAATCGGGAACATACCTGCTGCATCACCGACACCGATCACTCTTTCTCCTGTCAGCTTCCAGTGAATATATCCACTCAGTGTTGATACATAATCCAGATTCTCTACATGCTTTTCTCCGTCCAGAATTCTCTGATACAGATGTGCAACCGTCCAGCGGAGCGGAATATTAAAGTTGAATAACTCTGTCAGTTCGTCTGCAGCCTGCTGTGTATTGGTATTTCTCCATGTCTGGAATGGTGCGATCTGATCTCCATCTTTATCGAGTGCCATGTATCCATGCATCATTGCACTGACTCCGATCGAACCTATCTTTTTAAGTGTAACTCCGTATGTATCTTCTACTACTTTTCTAAGTGAGCTATAGCAGCCGCGTACGCCTGCATGGATCTCCTCCAGACTGTATGTCCAGATATTATCTATAAATGAGTTCTCCCAGTCATGTATTCCGACTGCAAGTACATTTCCCTGATAGTCGATCAGTACTCCTTTGATTCTTGTTGAGCCAAGCTCAATTCCAAGCGCTGTTTTCCCTTCGATAATTACCTCTTTTGCACCCATAAAAGCATTCCTTTCTGACAAAATCATCCAATTTTTGGTTTAATATAAGGAAGCCTGCCCAAAGACAAACTTCCCTATGCATTTTCCATATATTCAGACAGTTATTCCCACTGCCTGTGACCTCTTTTTTCAGATCTTTCGCCTGTGTTCCCTGCTATCCGCAGTTTTCCTCAGACACTCCGTAACTTAGAAGCATGTAAATGCTCCGTCAACTACGATATCAGATCCTGTTGTAAATGAGCTTGCGTCTCCTGCAAGGTATACGCAGATAGCTTCCAGTTCTTCTGGTTTACCCATTCTTCCCATTGGTGCCATCTCATTCCATTTCTCGATAAGTGGAATCAGTGTTGGAGAGTTCAGTGTTAATTCTGTTCCGATGTATCCTGGGCTGATGCTGTTAACACGTACGCCACGTTTTGCCCATTCGATGGCAAGTGATTTTGTAAGCTGGATAACACCTGCTTTTGATGCATTGTATGCACACTGTGGCTGTGGTACGTTTACGATATGTGCTGACATGGAAGCTGTGTTGATGATGGATCCACCACCATTCTCTAACATATATTTTCCTGCTGCGATATCTGTTAAGAAGATTCCGTTCAGGTTAATATTCATAACTTTTAACCACTGCTCGTATGTCATCTCTTCTGCTGGAGCATTGATACAGATTCCTGCGTTGTTGTGGCAGAAGTCCAGTCCGCCAAGTTCTTCAACAACCTGTTTTACCATTGCGTCAACCTGCTCTTTGTTTGTACAGTCTGTCTGGATTGCGATAACCTTTCTTCCTGTCTTTTCAGCAAGTTCTTTTGCTGTCTTCTTTGCTTCTTCGATGTCAAGGTCTACGATTGCTACGTCAGCTCCTGCCTCTGCAAATGCTGTAGCTGTGCATTTACCAATTCCTCTTGCTGCACCAGTTACGAAACCTTTTTTTCCATCCAGTCTCATTTTTTCAATGATTCCCATTTTTGTTTCCTCACTTTCTTTTTTTATATTTTGGTTAGAAATAATTTTATGTTTTAATTTTATAAAATCGTTTTATTTAATGTATTTACATAATAACTTCTTTGGGACAAAATTACAAGTCGTAAAACCATACAAGATTGCCTCTTTATTTTTGTATACTTTTTCCAGTACTAATCTCCTTTTCATCTGGGCAAATAACTTGTATAATAATTTTATTAAACAATTTTATAAAATATAGGCAGAAAATTTTATAAAATATATACTCTCGGAATCAAATGGGGTGATACGCCATTCTATATGGAAGACGCCGCTGCTATTAAACTCCCAGGTATATAAAAACGCCTATATTATATTTCAGAGAAACGGGTGATTTTATGGAACAATTTTCATTAACAGATATAAAGAAAAAGAATTTGTCAGATGTCTATCATTATATATATCAGAATCCATCCTGTTCCAAGCAGGAGATCGCAACTGCACTTTCGGTGAGTCTCCCTACCGTCTCGCAGCATCTGACAACACTGGAGGGATTACAGCTGATTGAAAAATGTGGCCGTCTATCCTCTTCTGTCGGCCGCCGCGCAACTGCATATCAGGTCATCTCCGATGCACATATCGCAATAGGAATTGAACTGCTTCCGGATAAAGCTAACATCCTCGCAGTGAACCTATATGGGAAGATCATTGCCAAAGAAACTCTTTCTATCGCATTTGAGCCAACCGGCCATTATCTTTCAAAATTAAAAGACGCGGTTCAATCCTTTTTGAAAATGAATCATTATAAAGAAGAGACCATTCTTGGAATCGGTCTTGGTGTGCAGGGACTCATCTCTCCGGATGGTTCCGAATTTACCTATGGCAAGATTCTTAACTGTACCGGTTTTTCAATCCGGACATTTGCCGATGCATTCTCCGTTCCATGTAGATTCATCCATGATGCTGAATGCGCCTGCAACAGTGAATTGTGGGAAAATCCGGATATCAAAGATGCTACTTATATCTCCCTCAGCTATCATCTGGGAGGCGCCATTATTGTCGACGGCCAGCTTCTCACCGGGCACACCGGAAAAAGTGGCACCTTTGAACATCTGACTCTGGTTCCGGATGGAATTGACTGCTATTGTGGACATAAGGGCTGTGCAGAGTGTTATTGTTCTGCCAATTCACTCCTTACGTATTATGACAATCTGGATGACTTTTTCTCTCACAAAGCGGAAGGCGATCCCGTCTGCGTCTCAAAATGGGATGAATACCTGCGACACCTTGCCATTCTGATCAACAACCTGCATATGGTGCTGGAGCATACGGTGATCCTTGGTGGTCATGTAACGCCTTACTTTACAGAGGAAGATCTGACACTGATTAAAAAATATGTATCCGAACGTTCCACCTTTGATGACGATACTTCCTACATCATTCAGGGAAAATGTCTGGGGGATACAGTTGGGATTGGTTCCGCATTACCTTTTATCAAAGAATTTATCGATGGGATTTATCTTTTCAGAATTGTTTGACAATTTATATTTTTATATATTTTTTTCAGAAAACCTATTGACATTTTATCTTTCGTACGATATTATAATATCAACAAAAGAAAAGGAGGACGGACCACCAATCAGTTAAAACTTTCATTAAAATCTAAAGAAAGAGGTACAGTCCAATGCAGAGGACAAGCTAAACTGAAAAGAGTCTAATAAAGAATAAGGAGGACAAACCACCAGGAACGTAAAATCAACATTCATTATTAAATGAAAAAAAGAAATCGAAGAAAGAAAGAGGTATAGTCCATTGGATGAGATATCATAAAATCCATCGTATTTAAAAAATTATTAAGTACGGTGGATTTTTTATTGTTTATATTCTGTTTTTCAAACACTCTCTAGCACCGGAAGGAAGATTCCTTATTTTGTTAAAATTCAAATTTGCGGATCTCACAGTTTTTAATTCCGAATTTTGCAAATTCTTCATTCGTCATGTCACAAAAATATGACTGGATTGCTCTTGAGATTCCGTTATGCGCTACCAGAAGATATGTCTTCTCATCGGATTCTTTTTTGATATCATCCAGAAGATTATAAATGCGGTGGCATAATTTTAACATCGATTCTCCGCCTTCATATGAATTTACAAAATTCGTCTTGGCTTTCTGGAATTCTTCTCCGTTTCTTGGTGTTCCTTCGTATTTTCCAAAGTTCTGTTCTTTCAGGCGCATCTCTTCCCTCATCGGGATTCCTGTAATCTCAGATACATGTCTGGCTGTCTCTTTTGCACGGATCAGTGGTGAATAGATGATTTCATCAATCTTGATTCCCTGTTCAAGAATTGCCTTTCCAAGTTCTTCAGCCTGCTGATGGCCAAGTTCTGTCAGTTCTATATCGGTAGCACCACAGATCTTATTCTCTACATTCCATACGGTCTGTCCGTGTCTTGCAAAATAAAAATGTCCCATGAGATAATCCTCCTAAATTTTTAACATGTTATAAATTGTATCATAAAACCATATATCACTCAACGCCTTTTCGAACACATGTTTACATTTCTCATATTTTTGTAAATATTTACCTATAAACTATTTTCAAAAAACAGGCTCTAGACTATGTCCGCCAGCACCGGCAGGTGCTTCTTATATATCCGGCCGGAGAATGCTATATGTGGCAGTTCATAGAATTTCGCATCTTTCGGACAGACCGGACGGTATAATGGATCTGCCACAATGATATCCGCATTCTTTAAAGCCTTCTCCATCTCTTCTTCTCCACGCACCTTTTCATCCCATGGTGCAAGCAGACCTTCTGTCTCCTGAAGCGGGCAGATGACTTTTGCTGCTATTCCATACTTTGATTCTATCGCAGCCGCAAGGGATCCCATAGTCACAGGTTCTCCGGTCAGTACCACTTCTTTTTCATTGCTGCACGTTCTTTTCAATCTATGATGATAATATGTTTCCTGTTCTTCCTCAAGATATGCCACCTTGATCTTTTTCTCTAACGCTTCCGTCAGCCGCCCCATAAATCCTTTTATCGGTGTTCCGATCACATACGGAATTCCAAACCGGTCTTTTAATACTTCTGCCGCACGAAGTCCTGTCGAAGATACGACCAGATTAACTTCTGCCTCCGGCGCCCGGTTAAGATCTTCCAGTGTATTCCCCATTGCCCAGACGGATACAACCTTCCATCCCGCGTCTTCCAGGTTCTTCTTCATCGCTTCTACATGCTCCTGCGGTCCAAAGTCCAATGGTGTTACACCAAGAAGATTGACACTTTTTTGTACCTTTATTTTTTGTATATTTCTTTTTTGTATATTTCTTTTTTCTACCTTTCTTTCCTGTAGCGTCTTCTCCTCATTGTCCCCTTTGTTATACTGACATCCGGGCTTCAAATCTTTTATGCTCTCTTTTTCATCCGGTATTCTCTTCGCTATCTCCGCCAGCGCCATTCCTGCTCCATATACATAATCGTGCATCCCATTGGTCGGCACGGAAAATGACGGGATTCCAAGATCCTGTTCCAATATCTCCGCAATTGCAGGAAAATCCGTACCATTCATAAATGGTATCGGCGAACCTGCCAGTGCAATAAACTTTGGCTTTAACTCCCGCGCTGCTTCTTCGATGTCCTGGATCAATTTTTCATCATTCCCCATTACCGCATCAATCTCGGTAAGTCCTGATATGAAGATCATGCTGTCCTGATCGTACCAGCGGATCTCATCGTGCGTGTTATAAGTAGAATTACATCCGGACGGATCATGCATCACAGTCATTCCGCCAAGCTCGTATAGCGCAGAACAGACTCCGGATACATCTGCTGTATAGATTGGTATAATTTTATAACTCTGTCTCATATGCAGCTTTCGCACCCCCATCCTTTCCGGATAATCAGATCTTCCGGATCTTTTTCTTCCTGCCAGGCTTCTATCATAAGTTCTGCTGTTCTCCGGATGCCGTCATATCCATATAGTCCTGCTCCCTGTACCAGATTAACAAAATGTCTGCTTCCGGTGAACCACGCAGCTTTCTGGCCGATTGCAAGGACATTTTCCTCATTTCTCGGACGCATACGCATCTCTGGCTGGATTGTTGGTTCATATGCAAAATCCGGATATTCTTTTTGCAGCCATTCTGCCACTTCCTTTTCTTCCGGGCTGACTGCGTCCAGATAAATCCTGGTCACATGGAATCCATGTGTGAGCAGTAATTTTGCAAGGCCAAGTGGTCTTGGGTGAAATGTGTGATCGATCATGACCGGTATATCGCCAATTATCTTTCCCGCCTCACACAACGCAGACTCACATGTTGCGATTTCCTTCTCTATATCCAACATTTTCTGTTCCGTTATGTTCCACAATCCCTTTTGTGAATCTTCTATGATATCTCCCAGCTTCTTAATCTGCTCCCCGATTTCTTCATAATCAAAGCTTCCCGGAAGATAAAGCCCCTTTCTCCCAATCCTTTCTGCCTGCATCTCCATGCCGTATTTTCCAGGTGGATAGCATGCTATGAATATATTCCCGTCAGAAAGCCGTTCGTAGTCTTTCCATGTTCTGCACTCCGGGAGTTCTCTTAGTTCCATTCCGTTCATCCTTAACAATCGCTTGATATCACTTGTCTCATCCAGTGCAAAGTCACTGCCAAGAAGTGTCACCACATCCGGGTCTGCCTCTTTAACCGGAAGGGGATCATAGATTGCTTTTCTAAGTTTCTGGTCCGGTGTCAGTCCGTGCTTTTGCATAATCGGATCCATATAACACCGGATGAATACAATATCCGGGAATCTCTCTTCCAGTTCTTCATATACACGTTCCAGATCGCATCCCAGAAAATGATGCAGACACACGGTAAATAACAGCACCGCCTTCGGTCTTTCATCCAGTTTTTGCAGCACATCTGTAACACCTTCGATTGTGACATCTTCAAGATTGCCATTTAACAGGTTCTCTTCTTCTACGATCACAAAGGAGAATCTGTCTGCTGCATTCATCTCCGCTGCTGTCAGGACAACTCCACGCATACAGTTGTCTGCACAGACATAGATCTGTCTTGCTTCCGGGAGAAGCATGCCAGTGTGTACAATATTCCAGTTGCCGTGTGCCGGTGAGTTAAACTCAAGTCCTGATTTTCCCACTCTTTTTAACATCACTTTTCCTCCATGCAGACTTCCATGATTGCATCTGCAAGCTTACGGTACTCTTCTGCCATCTCACTTTCCGGAAAGCTTTCCATCAGAGTCTTTCCCTGTTCCTCTGCTTCTGCTACCAGATCGCTGCGCGAGAGCGTTCCGATTACCTGCGTGTGGAAATCTTCTGCCAGTTCCTGTACCTTTTCTTCTTCTCTCGCTACATTTCTACGGTTTAAAATAATACCTCCAAGAGATGCATATCCGCGGTTTTTAAAATTCTCTACCGCCATTGCGATATTCGCCCCTGCATGGATCGCCATATTTTCCCCGGATGTTATGATAAATACTTTATCTGCGTAACCTTTCCGCATCGGCATCGAAAAACCACCACACACCACATCACCAAGCACATCGTATAACACAACATCGGGCTTATACACCTCATATGCACCCGTTTCTTTCAGCTTTTCAAGCGCTGTGATAATTCCTCTTCCGGCACAGCCAAGTCCCGGTGTCGGTCCGCCTGCTTCCACACAGATGACACCCTGATAACCGGTTCTTACCATGTCCTTAAGCTCCAGTCCCTGCTTCTTCTCCCGGTAAAGATCCAGTACTGTCGTCATCTCTTCTCCATGCCTTAATGCGACCGTCGAATCAGCCTTCGGATCACAGCCGATCTGCATAACCTTAAGGCCTCTTCCAGCCAGAACCGCTGCCACATTGGAAACGGTTGTAGATTTACCGATTCCGCCTTTTCCATATACTGCTATCTTAATCATGCTGCTCCCCTGCTTTCGTAATGATATTCGAATACGCGGTCTTCGTAGACACGCCGCTTAAGCGCCCGATCTTACCGGACAATGTGCTGATCACGTCCTGCGGTGCATCTATTGCGATACTGATGATATTAATCTTTTTCTCTCTGTATGGGATTCCCATCCGTCCGATGATATACTGCCCTGCCTCATGAAGCAGATGATTAAGTGTCTCGATCGCATCCGGATTCTCTACAATAATTGAAATTACTGCTACTCTTGTATCCATATCTTCCTCACCTTCCAGAGTGTGTCAGAGAAAATGTTTCTACAATCTGTATGACACACTTTAGTTATCTCTTGTCGTCTGTCTGGAACATGTTCAAAAAATCATTCCTACAATCTATATGACATACTCTAGCAGATTCTTGGAAGCAGCTCTCCTCCCGGCTGTGGTAAGAGTGCCTGCGTTCCAATCTCTGTAAGCATTACAACTTTACCCGGCTGCTCCGCTGTCACTTCACCGATAATAGCAGCTTCTTCCGAATACGGGCATTTCTTTAATGCATCCACGATTCTTTGTGCCTGTTCCTTTGGTGCCATGATCACCAGGCGTCCCTCACATGCAAGGTATAACGGCTCCAGCCCAAGCATACCGCACACACCACGCACTTCCGGTGCTACCGGTATTTTCGATGCGTCCAGACGGATTCCGACCTGGCTCTGTCCGGCGATTTCATACAGTACTGTTCCGACTCCTCCTCTTGTCGCATCACGGATCACGTGCAGGTCGTGTGTTGCATCCATGACCGCCTTCACATTGCCCCAGAGCGGCGCACAGTCACTGGTTACATCTGCTTCGATTCCAAAATCTTCTCTTGCTAATAAAATCGTACATCCATGTCTTCCGATATCGCCGGTTACGATAACCGCATCCCCCGGTTTTGCAAGATTTCCTGCTACTTCTACGCCTTCTGTAACTTCTCCTATTCCGGTCGTTGTGATAAATACGCCGTCAACCTGCCCTTTTCCTGCTACTTTTGTATCTCCTGATACAATTCTGACCCCCGCTTCTTTTGCAGTCTGTTCCATTGCCTCTGCAATCTCTTCCAGTTTTTCCATCGGGAATCCCTCTTCGATTACAAATGCACAGGTCAGATATAATGGTTTTGCCCCCATGCAGGACAGATCATTGACTGTACCGCAGATGGAGAGCTTTCCGATATTTCCGCCCGGATAGAATGCCGGAGATACGATAAAACCATCCGTTGACACCGCCATCTTTCCTGCCGGAGGTGTCAGAACCGCCGCATCATCTGCTGTCAGATCCGGATTTTCAAAATGTGCTTTGAATATCATATCAATCAGCTCTGACGTCTGGCGTCCGCCGGCTCCATGCGCCATCGTCACTGTTTTCCCCATTAACCTTGCCATTCTTTCTTCTTTATCCACATGTTCACTCATTTTGTCCACTTTTCCTTTTATAATTTCATTTTCTGCTTCATTATTTTCACTATATACTTTAGAGTGTGTCTGAAAAATCATTGACTTTCTATCCTATACTTCTTCGTCTCTTCCGTACATATAATATGCCGAACAGGCTCCTTCACCCGACACCATACAGGCTCCTACCGGATGCTGCGGCGTACAGACTTTTCCAAATACTTTGCAGTCAGATGGTTTACATTTTCCCTGTAATACATCCCCGCAGCGGCATGCCGGATTGGCCCGTCCTTCCATCACCGGGATCTGGTATTTTTTTCTTGCGTCGTACATTTCCCATTCCGGACGTAACTGAAGACCAGATTTCCCGATGATTCCAAGTCCTCTCCATTCACTGTCACAGGCTTCCATCAGCTCCTGCACCAGTCTCTGCGCTTCTTTGCTTCCTTCTTCCGTCACCACTCTCGGATAACAGTTCACAAAGAATGGTTCTCCCTTTTGAAAATGTGTCAGTGCAACCGCAAGTGCTGTCAACAGTTCTTTTGCCGTGAATCCTGCAACCACTCCGCTTACACCTTCCTGTACCAGTTCTTCGCAAAGCTTCGTCCCTGTAATCGCATTGACATGTCCCGGATACAGGAAAATGTCTGCGCTGCCTTTTAATGCTTCGTACGCCTGCGGCATTGTCTTATTGGCAATCAGCATCGAATAATTGACAAGTCCGTCTTCTTTTGCTTTCCGTACAGACAGGCAGCCCGCCGGAGTCGTGGTCTCAAAGCCGACGGATAAGAACACCACCTCTTCTTCCGGGTGTTCTTTTGCGTATTTTTCTGCGTCTGCCGGTGAATATACAATGTGTATTTTCCCCCCTTCGGATCTTGCATCTGCCAGACTCTTTTTACTTCCCGGGACTCTCACAAGATCACCGAATGTACAGATTGTCACATGCTTTTCCAGTGCAAGATATACTGCCTCATCGATATAACTGACCGGTGTGACACAGACCGGACATCCAGGCCCGGATATCAGTTCCACCTGTGGCGGCAGTAATCTGCGGATTCCCAGACGGAAGATTTCATGCGTATGCGTTCCGCAGACTTCCATGATACGCACTGCAGGGCCGTCGTAGCCTTCTATGATTTCTCTTGCTGTTTTCTTTTTTTGTTCACTCATTATAATAATTTCTCCATCAACTGATCCGTCTCACTGTCATCCTCATCTGTGATCTTCGCAATCGCGATCCCCGCATGCACCATGACATAATCTCCCGGTTCCAGATCTTCTAATAATTCTGAAGATACCTCTCTTTTTGCTCCTCCTGCATCTACAACAGCTGTACCGTCACTGATACGGACAACCTTTGCTGATAATCCTACACACATATTTATTTCCTCCTGATATACTGCATCGCATACGCTGCCTGACCTAATGCAATTCCACCGTCGTTTGGTGGGATCAGGTGATGTCTTAATACCTTGAATCCTTCTCTTTCCAGTCCTTCTTCCACTAATTTTAATAACAGACGGTTCTGGAATACACCACCGCTTAATGCCACACAGCTGCATTTTGTTTTTTCTCTTGTATGTTTACACCCTTCGGTCACAAGCTCTGCCAGTTTTTTATGGAAAATGTAAGCAAGCTCTTTTGTATCTGTATCTTCCAGTTTTTTCTTTGTCAGATACGCTATCAGATCTCCGGTATTCATCGTCCATATCTGACAATCCATTCCACTTACAGCCAACGTGCTCTCATTTACTACATTATTATCTATATGAATACTATCTGCATCATTATTTTCTACCATGCTTTCCCTGCCGCAAATGTACATTTCCTCATAAGCTTCTGCAGCGAACTCAAGCGCCATCGATGCCTCTCCTTCAAATGTTGACTTCTTGCGGATTCCCAGAATTGCACTGACCGCATCGAATAATCTTCCTGCACTGGTTGATGTTACAGCATTTAACTTCTTATCTGCCATCGTAAGTAATACTTTGCATTCTGCCTCGCTGCAAAGGTCCAGATTTCTTACAATCTCCATCGTCTTTTTTTTGTCCCGTATCTGCTGATAGATAAGCGGTACCGCAATTCGCCAGCCTTCTTTTGCAGACAGGTCTCCGCCGATCTGAAGAAACGGCTGTATACTTCCCACCCGTTCAAATGTCTCATAACCGGCAAACAGTATCTCACCACCCCAGATGGTTCCATCTGTTCCATATCCGGTTCCGTCAAATGCCACACCGATGACTGGCTCTTTCCAGTCATTTTCTGCCATGCATGACAGGATATGTGCATAATGATGCTGGATCTTGATCACCGGAAGCCCCAGTTCTTCCGCCACTACTGTGGAATTATACTTTGGATGCAAATCGCATGCTGCGACCTCCGGTTCTACTTCCAGAAGTGTCTGGAATCTGCGGATCGTTTCTTTTAATGCTTCCACTGTACGCAGATCCTCAAGGTCTCCGACATACGGTGACGAGTAGAATCTTCCATCTACCCCGATGCAGAATGTATTCTTAAGCTCCCCGCCAACTGCCAGCACCTGGCCTTTCCATGGCATAGATACCATCGAAGGAAGCGGCGCATAACCTCTGGAACGGCGGATCATGTACGGCTCTCCCTTATAAAAACCCATCACCGAATCATCCGCCCGGATCCGTATCTTCCTGTCATGTGAAAGAATCAGGTCACACAGATGCGACAGCTCTTCTACCGCATCCTTATCATCCCTGCAGATTGGTGCGCCCGATGTATTGCCGCTTGTCATCACCAGAAAATCCGGCATCTCTATGCCATCGTCGTAGTCAAAAAGTAATAATTGAACCGGTGCATAAGGAAGCATTACACCAACTTTCGGATTCCCCGGAGCAACAGAGGCACATAGCCTCTGCCTGCCTTTCTCTAGAGTCTCTCTCTCCACGCTCCTGACTCTTTCTCTCTTTGTCAGTAACAAAATCGGCTTCTGGTGTCCATCCAGAACCGCTTCTTGTTCTTCATTTACCAGGCATTCTTTTTTCACCACTTCAGCGTTTCTGGCCATCACAGCAAATGGTTTTGCCGGACGTTTCTTTAATGTACGAAGTCTTCCTACTGCCGCTTCATTCGTCGCATCACAGCACAGATGGAATCCACCGATTCCCTTAATTGCTACGATTCCGCCGTTCTTAATTGTCTGTCTGACTTTTGTGATTGCCTCTCTTCTGCGTTCTTTTCTTCCGATCAGATACACTTCCGGTCCGCACGCATTACAGCAGACCGGCTGTGCATCATAACGTCTGGTAGCCGGGTCTTCATATTCTTCTGCACATTCCGGACACATCGGAAATTCTTTCATACTGGTCCTCTCCCTGTCATATGGAAGCGCATCCAGGATTGTAAGTCTCGGTCCGCAGCAGGTACAGTTGATAAATGGATGCAGGTACCGCCGGTCTTCCGGGTCATACATCTCTTTTTTACATTCGTCACAAATTGCGATATCCGGTGAGACAAAGATTTCCCCTTTTGTCTTTTCGCTTTCTATGATCTGAAAATCCTTATAAACAACGATTTTCTTCTTTATCGCATTTTCTGCTGCTTTATTATCATCCATTTCAGAAATATTTTTTTCACGACCATTTTCTTCACAACGCTCCCCAGCACCGGCTTCTTTTAGATCTTCTACATTAATCTTCAATATAGCCGCACGTTTGGGCGGCTTTTTTTCAAGACGTTCCAGAAAATCTTTTACACATTTTTCTTCGCCCTGGGCAAAGATTTCCACATATGGCCCTTTGTTACACACACTTCCGGTGATTCCTGCAGTGGCGGCATGGCGGCTCACCGTCGGGCGGAACCCCACGCCCTGTACGATGCCATATACACGGATTCTTTTCGTAACCATTTGGATTCTTATTCCCCCCTGTTCTTTTCATGTATTTCTTCAACTCTTCCAAAACAACTCTTTCAGACTTTCGAAAATACATTTTCTATCTCTTTTTCTCTGCCACTTTCTCTTCACAGACACCTTCATGCTTGTTCAGCTTTCCAGATACGGCAAAATGTGTCAGTGGAATAAATGTTCCTTCATATTCCGGTATCATCTTTTCCATACATGGATCTGCGAAAATCATATCGTAATCTTCCTTTTCCACAAGACTTATAAAGTCCTCTTCTTCTTTTAAACTAATTGTCTCTTTTATCTGCTGATTTTTAAGCTCTGCAACACCGGTTCTTTCACATTCTTTTTTAATCATGAACCAGGTAGCTGTTGTAATGTCAGCTGTTCTTTCTGCCTGCGCTTTTCCCCCGGCATCCGGAAATGCTTCTATTCTTCGAACGATTTCTTCTCTCACAGCTCCTGCGATCACCTGCTGCTGTACGATTAGTATTTTCTTTCCGTTATATTTCATCTCCGGCACAAGCTCTTCGGCCAATGGATAAGTAACCTCATACGGTGTTCCAAACTTCTTTTCCAGATACTGTGCGGCTTTTAATGCTGCAGGAGATACGACGATATTCTTCACTACCGATCCGGCTCTTTGCACTTCTTCCAGACCATCTCCCATGCCATAACAGACGGCACTTATTCCCTGTTCTTTATAAAGCTTTCTGATCTTATCTGCTGCATTTAAGTCACTCACATCCTGTGGTATCATTCCTATGATTCCGATACGCTTTTCTTCTATATCTTCCGAAACATTCCGGATGTCTGTTTTTTCATCTGCTGCATCCTGATGATCTGTTTCTTTCTCTTCTGTTTCCAGATCATTTTTCTCACTGCTTACAGCATCTGCAAACTTCTGAAACAGTGCAAGATATGCCTTTTCTTCTCCCTTGTCATACAGTTCCATTCCATCCGTGTTCACCGTCAGAACCGGAAGATCCGTCTTCTTCTGAAGCATGCGGTCCAGTGCCCGGTAATCCGTCCCGATCACTGCCGGAACCGGGGTCCCGATCACTGCTGCAAATGTGACATCCAGCTTCTCACAGGCATCTGCAAGTTTTGCTACCAGTCTGTCATCTCTTCCAAGAATCGCATCCATATCACGAAGTCCCGCGCTGAATACCGCACTTCGCATCTCAAACCATCTCGGTTCATCAAATCCACATACATTACCGGTACAGCCTCCTGCATCACAGATGACCAGCATCCCGCCAAGTTCATATAACACCGACACTGCTCCCGACTGATCCGGTGCAAATGGTGTCAGATATTTTCTTAATCCTTTCATCTTCTACACCTCCAGTAACGCTTCAAACAGCTTCTTCACGCCCGTATATCCGTATGGCTGTACTTCTTCATTCCACATCACATTTGCAGCCTCCGGATGATAATAACAGGCATCCTTGCCAATCGTAATATTTACTCCGCTTTCTGATGGATCATAGTAAAGCATCGTCGGTTCCATATTGGAATATACTCTCGTTCCGGGACTTAGTTCCGACAACGTCTTTAAGTAAATAAAATTCTCTGCTGTCAGTGTTCCGTATATTTCCGCCACCCGGAAGCCATATTTTACCAGTGTAAGTGCAAGCTCGAACGGATCACCATTCATACATTCTCCAATGGCAAATGTTGCATCCGGCTTCGCATTTCTGAACTGTTCTACTGCTTCTTTTGCCCGATTCTTTGCCAGGTTATCTGCAAACGGAATTCCAAGAACGGATCCCAGTGCATGGTACTGATTCTCAATCTTATCGATCTGATACAATCTGCGAAGCTCAATAAACGGAATGTGTAATTTATCATTAAAATCCTCCGCTGCAAATCTCGCTTCCGGATGCAGCACCAGATTAAAATTCGCCTCAGACATCGTCTGGTACTCTTCATAATCTCTGCATCTGGATATCTCATGCACGGTCTTTACGCCTGCCCGTTCTAACATTCCATATAACTCACAGTCATCCATAAGCGGTGAGAAAAATCCAAGGAGATTTACAACATTTCCCTTTTTCTTCCTTGGTTCCAGAAGTGAATATAAAGACTGTCGTACATGTACCATTGGCGGTTTTCTTCCTTCTCTCGTCAATGCATACATGTAACACGGTCTGACAGGAAGTCCTGCTTTTTCTTCTGCTTTTCTGCAAATCCGTTCCATGTCTGTTCCAAGAAGTGCATCCACACAGGTAATGCAGATCATTACAACGGATGGCTTTTTCTTCAGGCTGTTACAGATTTCCTTTACTGCTTCCGGTACCTTTTTCAGATGTCTTCCTGTTACGATATCCGTCTCATCCATCGTAAGATAAAAGAAACGGTCTTCGTACTGTGGCATGGAACTGATCATAGATGTATTACGGCCGCAGCATCCCGGAGCCACGATCAGCATGATCGAATCCGGAATTGCAAGTCCTGCCCTTTTTACCCCGAATCCTTCTGCCCCCGGTGAGTTGAATGCAAGCGTTGCAGGCGAGCTGTAGATCAGATGTGTATTCGATCGGAACTGTTCCGGGATATCCTCCCTCCCACGATTCTGTAATTCTTCTACCGTACAATAATAGGCTTCCCCTCTCATACCTGCTCCTCGTCTTTCCATAATATTTCCGCCAGATCATAAAAACGTCTGCTGATCTCTGAATCTGGATCTCCCTCGATCACCGTCTTTCCCTGATCTTCATAACGGATGATCTCATCGCTTCTAGGGATTTCTCCAACAATATCAAATCCCCGTTCTTTTGCAAAATTTTGCACTTTTTCCGTCTCATTTTCGACATTTCTGTGATTCAGCACGATACCAAAGACTCTCGCATAGCTTCTGTCCTCAAAGTTCTGCACTGCTTTGGAAATGTTATCGGCTGCGTACAGTGCCATCTTTTCCCCGGATGTCACGATCAGAACCTTCTCTGCATAATCCTCTCTGATCGGCGCTGCAAATCCGCCACAGACTACATCCCCGAGTACATCATAAAGCACCACATCCGGCTTATATGTCTCGAATAATTTCAGATCCTCCAGAAGCTGAAATGTAGCGATAATTCCCCTGCCGGCACATCCAAGTCCCGGTGTCGGTCCCCCGGTCTCGATGCATAATACATTTCCAAATCCTTCTTTTGCGATGTCTTCTAAGTGCTCCGGTTCTTCGTCTTCTTCTCTCATATAGTTCATCACCGGTCTGAGCGGCTCACCTCCAAGAAGATTCATCGTCGAGTCCGCCTTTGGATCACAGCCGATCTGGATTACTTTTTTCCCCATTGTGGCAAATGCTGCCGCCAGATTCGATGTGACGGTGGATTTCCCGATTCCACCTTTTCCGTATATTGCTACTTTTAACATCTGTCAATTCCTCCTAAACGTTTTGCATATGATGTTCCCGGATTGCTGCGTAATTTCCAAATGATTTTTCAGACACACTCCAAAGCGATTTACATCATATATTCTGATACAAAAAAAGATACACAAAAATGGCTCCTCTTTCCCCGTTAGAAATCGCCTGATTTTGCATATCATACTTTCATATAACCTGTTATTGATTGCTTTTTTATAAAACGAATTCATAACTATTCCTGCTTGGAACTTACCTTGCAGTCAGAGTCATTCTCTCCGGCATCCCTGCCTTTTCTATTCTGATTATCTACAGTGCTTATCCGCACTTTTTCTTCTTTGTTACATCCGGATAGATCCTGATCACTCCGTCTGTGTTAATAAGTTTATTATACTCTTTTACCAAGTAGTCAGTCAACGCGAACTGTCCCGGATTCCGGTTGACTTTTTCATATATTTCTCTCATAATAAGCTCATACCCCTATATGTACTTTCCAAAGCATTTTACCTAATAAAAGCAGTCATTTTCACGTAATGAAGCAAAATTCTGCTTCCCGATACTGATTACTTTTCCCATGATGATCTTCCTCACTTTCTTTTTTACTATTTTACATTTTATGATACACGGATTGCTTCGCATTCATACAAACATAAAACGCATGATCTTTTGACCCTTGTATCATTTTATACTTGTGCATCAAAAAAGAGTCGTTGCTCTATGAATTCTCATCCATAAAAGCAACAACTCTTCTCTACCTCTTCACGCCTTTCCGATACACAATATAAGAAATGACCGCAGTCACCGCTTCCGTAATCCAGAACGCATGCCACACCCCGACTGCGCCCATAAAACGGCTTACAATAAATGCCACCGGAATAATGACTACCACATATCTGCACAAAGAAATGATCAATGAATGCACACCTTTTCCAAGACCTTCTAACGCACCGCTACAGATAACAGATACCGACGAAATGATGAATCCAAGACTGATCACTCTAAGTGCTGTCATTCCTGCCTGCACAGTCGCTTCACTTGAAGAAAACAGTCCCATCAGCTGTCCAGGAATTGCCAGACAGATTGCTGTTCCTGCTGCCATCATTACAAGTACAAGGATCAAACCATCCTGGAAGATCTTATGCACACGCTTATACTCTCCTGCCCCATAATTATACCCGAGAAGAGGACGCATTCCCTGCACAATTCCATTTGCCGGAAGATACAGGAATGTCTGAAGCTTATAATATACACCAAGAACGAATACATAGACTTCCCCATAGCCTGTAAGTATTACATTCAATACTGAGATCAGAAGTGACGGAAGTGCCAGATTCAAGCTCGCTGGAATCCCGATCACATATAGCTTTTTCCATAATCCAAGATCCACTTTCAGATATTTTTTTCTGTATTTTACCGGTAACGGTCTTACAATATAAAATATCAGATACAGAAGCGCTCCTGCTGCCTGTCCGATACCAGTCGCAAGTGCCGCTCCTTCAATCCCCATCTTCGGAAATGGTCCAAGTCCGAAGATCAGAACCGGATCCAGAATAATATTAATGACTGCGCCGGACATCATGCATGTCATCGATTCCACCATACGCCCCACTGCCTGGAACGTCTTTTCAAATACCAGCTGCCAGGATAACGCAGTGGCAAATAAAAATGCGATTCTGGAATAACGTACACCATAGTCTATAATCTGTTCATTTGCCGTAAACATGTGAAGAAACGGTCGCATTACCGTAATTCCAAGAATCATAAATCCAACTCCGTGAATCGTTCCAAGAAGCATTCCCTGCGTTGCCGCCCGATCTGTCGTCTTATGATCCTGCGCCCCAAGGTAAAATGATATCACTGCATTGATACCAATTCCAAATCCGATCATTACAGCATTGATCAGATTCTGCACCGGATACACCAGTGATAACGCTGTCATAGCATCTTCACTGATCTTAGCGATAAAGAAGCTGTCCACAATATTATAAAGTGAACTGACCATCATAGAAAGCACCATTGGCAGCGCCATTGACAAAATCAGTTTTAAAACCGGCTTTTCTTTCATATATGTCTGATCCATATATATTCCCCTTTCTTTTTCCTCTGTAAATGTTGTGGTCAAAATTTACCTATTCTACTGCTGATTTTCTTTTTCTCTATGCTTTATTTCTGTCGTTTTTGCAACAAAAAACCACATGGTCACTATTACAGGTAACCATGTGGCGAAAAATAGATTGCTCTAGAAAAATCCACATTTATTTTAGGGATATATTATAGCATTGTCTTTCCATGAATGTCAATCGCTAATTGGGGGGAAATATTTCTCCATACTTCAAAAAATATTTCTTTTTACCGCCTTAGGCATTTTTAATTTTATTCTCCGAGAAAATATTTTCCATATGCATCTGCTGCCTTGATTGCTGCGCATACGGTCTCTGGTGTTACTTCAAATGGCATATTGTGAAGTGTGTCGTTCTCTGCACAGGCTGCTGTTGCAACTGCCATCAGTTTTTCATCTGTAACTTCTGTGATACCAAGTTCTTTTAATGTCACAGGCAGTCCCAGTTCGATACACCAGTCGATGATATCCTCCAGTTCTTCTGCCGGAATATTCTCAAGAACCAGCTGTGTGATCGTTCCGAATGCAACTTTCTCACCATGGTACATATGATGGCACTCATCCAGTACGGTAAATCCATTATGTATTGCATGTGCTCCTGCAAGTCCACCACTCTCGAATCCGATACCGCTAAGTAAGGTATTTGCCTCGATGATTTTTTCCACTGCCGGTGTACATGCACCTGCTTCCAGCGCAAGTTTTGCCTTTACACCTTCTGCCATCAAAGTATCAAAACACAGTTTTGCAAGTGCGATTGCTGCCTGTGTAACCTGTCCTCCGGCACAGGTCGTTGCCCCACTTGCCTGACAGGCTCTTGCTTCAAAATATGTTGCCAGCGCATCACCCATTCCGGAAACGGTAAGTCTTACCGGTGATTTTGCAATAATCTCTGTATCCATCAGCACCATATTCGGGTTAGCCGGAAGGAATAAATACTCTTCGAATACTCCGTCATCTGTATAGATAACTGACAGCGCGCTGCATGGTGCATCTGTAGATGCAATCGTCGGGCAGATCAGAACCGGTGCTTCTTTATAATAAGCAACTGCTTTCGCTGTATCCAGGATCTTACCACCACCGATACCAATCACAACATCACAGCCTTTTTCATTCATGATATCCACCAGACGGTTGATCTCGTTCTTGCTGCATTCTCTGTTGAAATACTCATATACCGGTGTGATCTCGTAGCCTTCAAATCCAGTATTTACAACGTCTCCGATACGTTTATATCCGGATTCTGTGATCAGTACAAGTGCTTTTTTTCCATACTTCTGGGCGTATTCCCCAAGCTTTTTCATCTCGCCTGTACCTTGTACATATTTACTTGGACTACATAAAATTTTTGCCATGATTCTTACCTCCTGTAATCTTCACGTTTTCTTGTGTTATTTTATTAACAATCTGATTTTATTGTATGCTTTTGATACTGTTGTGTCAATAAAATTGTGGTAAATATTATGGTAAAATTATCGCAATCTCTATATCACAATCCCATTGCAATGATCAATCTCATGCTGAATAATCTGCGCTGTCCACCCTGTATATTTCTGGCGCTGCTTTTTCCAGTTCATATCCTGATATTCCACTTCTATTTCCTGATATCTGGTACATTTTCTCACACCAGTCAAAGACAGGCATCCTTCTTCTGTCTCATATTTTCCGGATCTTTTTACAATCTTTGGATTGAACATTGCTACATTCATGAATCCCATATTGACAGCAATGATACATTTTTTTACCCCAATCATATTAGCTGCCATACCAACACAGCCTTCTTCATGCGCTTTCAATGTGTCCAGAAGATCTATTGCTATCTGCTTGTCGGATTCAGTTGCCGGTTCTGATTTTTGATTTAGAAAGAATATGTCTTTCATAATTGGTCTTATCATTATTTTTTCACCCTCATCTTTTATATTCATAATAAATCTGCATTTTGGAAAACTTGAGCAACCGTAAATTTCCCATAACTCTTTTCCTTTAGTAAATGTATTCTGTCGTAATTTTACCATTTGTGTTCTTGTATTTCAATTGTTGAAGCACCTTGCCAGCAATTCCTAAAATGAATTTTCCAACGCTTTCTAACTATACTATTCACATTTATTAACAATTTCTTCGAAATTTGATCACTGTTTCATCACAATTTGCTTCTATACTAGGAATTGTTCAAAGGAACAAACAAATTAAATCTTTTTCATAACTTTTTTCCTCAGGACTGCACTCCTCCCTAACAATGCAGTCCTATTTTAATGCAATCATTATAGATACGATAAAAGGACATTTATGCATAACTTTTACTTTAACATAAATGTCCTTTTCTATATTTCCGATTCTAAACAGAATCCTTATAATTATCATTTATCCTTATGATTTTCAAACGATATCTTTTCATTCTTCATCCACAATTATGAAATAAATTTCTTAAAAAATGCACACTCATCATCATTACAAACTTCCGCCATCTCAAGTCGCATATCGCAATGAAATACATGTCCAAGCGGTCTTTCGTTCCATTTATAAAATCTATAGCATGTTGTTACATTACATTCTGTCAGACGTTGTACCAACTGTGGTGCCTCATCCCGCAGGAAATCACCTTCTGCTGTCATAACAAATGTCGGAGGATAATTCTCTGTCATATGTAATACCGGTGACATCAGCCACTTTTCTTTCTCTGTTCCATGTCCTGGGAGATAATCCTTCATTAATTCACTCGTTTCTTCTCCCTCTGTGATTGTGATACTTGCCAGTCCACAATTCAAAGCAATTGCCTTCAGAGTAAAGCCATCAGGTACTTTAAACATATACTCTTTCGCATATTCTGGATTCGTACAAATTGCTGCATATAAACTAAGTCCTTGCGCACCTGCCGAATCTCCTACCATAAAAACATTCTCTGTATCAAGGTCATATTCTCCCGCATGTTCCATCACCCAGGTTACTACCCTGTTCGTATCTTCCAACGGTGCCGGATACTGATATTCTGGTGCCAGCCGGTAAGTATAATTGACAACTGCAAATCCTCTTTTTACAAGACTCATACAATAGTACTGATAGCGTTCTTTGTCACCATATACCCATCCACCTCCGTGAAAGCTGATAATAACCGGAAACTTCTGTCCTTTTGTATCCTTTGGTCTATAGACATCCAGTACCTGCCACTTAGAATCATCTCCATAACAGATATCGGCAAATCTTTACAGTACTTCAGAAAAAACTCATATTCCCAAAGTATCGTGATCAGCTCTATCTTTTCTTTTTTCCCTGTATCTCTTCCCGAATGAATCACACCACTATTAATAATACATAATTCCCCTGCTTCGACGATTCTTTTCTGTCCATCAATTACAAATTCTACATTTCCCCTCAGCACAAGATTAATCTCTATATGCCTGTGCCAGTGCGGAGAGACATACGTATCCTCACTTGGTAAATTCTGCAAAAGAATCTGTGCCGGGATTCTCAGGTCATGCAGTACCTCTTCCATTCTATAATTATCTAAAACCGCCATCTTATTCTCTTTCCTTCGAATGCATCTTCATATAACCATACAATTCCTGATGCAGCTGCCGGAACCGGTCCGGCGAATTCATGACATATTTATATAATAGCCGATGCCCCAGTTCACTCTGGTAAGTCCGGCTCAATAGATTTGCCAGCATACCTGTCGGCATACTTTTGATCACATATAACTTACTTGGACATAGCATCCGCTTTTCATCAATCCAACGCAGATTTTTCTTGATACGTACAGCCGTCAGTGTCATCCATTTTTCATCTGCACATATTCTCTCCGGACATTTACTCAGACGGTAAGCATCTGCCATCGGCACAATCACACCCAGATGAGATACCTGCCAGTGATGCATCTCCGGCACAATCTGATATGGGATGTGACTTCTTTTAAATATGTAAGCCAGCACGTCCTGTCTGTTACTTCTTCTTCCTCCAATTTCCCCAAATGTAGTTGGAAGAATTGTCCTTGGCAACAGCTGTGCATCCAGAATTCCACCTTCCATACATCCGCTTACTCCCGGAAATGCCGGAAGAATCCTTCCTTTTCCACATATTTTCTCCCATTTACGGTATGGCTGTAATGTATTTGCCATCATTACAATATTCGGACTTGTATTCTCTTTTAATTCTTCCAGTGCTGCCTCTACCTGCTTTTCACCCACTGTCAGGAACACAAACTGGTATCTGTCGTCTGGTTTTATCTCGCCGATTGCATTTACTTCTACCTTATGCGCTCCGGTCTTACCCCTGTACCATAAGCCGTGTTCCTGTAATTCTTTTAGTCGTTGTCCCTTGGCATACATCGTTACATCCATTCCTGCTTTGGCGAATTTGGATGCGTAGAGACTTCCGATGACGCCTGCGCCGTAGATTAGGATTCGCATATAATCACCTGCTTTCGTAATTTTTTATCTATGTTACACTCTAACCCTTGTATGATATATTCTGTCGTAATTCTACCATCCACATCTTCAGAATTCAATTATAAGAAATGAATCTCCGGATTTATTAATTCCCATCATTTAACACTTTCTCCCCACTTTGATCACCATTTCATCACAATTTGCTCCTATACTATGAATTGTTCAAAGGAACACAAAGTAAATCTTTTTCATAATTTTTCCTCAGGACTGCACTCCTCCCTAACAATGCAGTCCTATTTTTATGCTCTTATATAATGCATGGCAGCAAAAAAACCTCCCTGCCGGACTCATCCGGCAAGGAGGTAAAACATTCTTTTTATCTAATTATATTTTTATAATCCATTTCTAAGTTCTTTTTTCACTTCACGCTTACGTTCCAGATTGGAAACGATCATACAGCAGGATGCATCTCCTGTGATATTTACCACGGTACGTCCCATATCAAAAATACGGTCTACGCCGGCTACGAGTGCGATTCCGTCTACCGGAAGTCCTACTGATGTAAGTACCATCGCAAGCATAACCATACCGGCTCCTGGAACGCCCGCTGTTCCGATGGAAGCAAGTGTTGCTGTCAGAATCATTGTAAGCATCTGTGCAAATGTCAGGTGAATTCCGTAACATGATGCGATGAAGATCGCACATACTCCCTGATAGATTGCGGTTCCATCCATATTGATGGTTGCTCCGAGTGGAAGTACAAAAGAGGATACTTCTTTAGAAGCTCCCATCTTCTCTACACATTCCATATTAATTGGAAGTGTTCCCACTGATGAAGAACTTGAAAATGCAAACATGATTGCAGGAAGCATTCCTTTGAAGAATTTCACCGGGCTCATGCCGCCAAGTGCTTTTACCGAAAATGAGTATACAACTACAGCGTGAATAATATAGCATACATAAGCTGCCAGAAGTACCATTGCAAGTGATCCGATGATTGCCGGACCGTTTGATGCGATTACCGGACTTAACAGGCAGAACACACCGATTGGTGATAACTTCAGGATCATTTCCATGCATTTCATGAAGATATCATTCAAGTCATTACATGCTGTAACAATTCTTACATTTCTTTCGCCTTCTCCCAGCAGAATAATTCCAAATCCAAGAATCAATGCTATCACAATCACCTGAAGCATATTCGCCTCTACCATTGGTGACAGAAAGTTTGATGGAAAGATATTAACAATTGTATCCATCAGTGATATTGTCTGGTCTGCCTCATAAGACAGATCGGTTGTCGCAATCTTCGGAAATGCTCCCTTGAACACATTAGCTCCGATAAGACCAAATGTGATTGCAAATGCAGTTGTACACATATAATAAATAACTGTCTTTGCTCCAATCGATCCAACTTTCTTGATATCCTTCATGGAAATGATACCACACATGATCGAAAACAGTACGATCGGAACGACAATGAATTTTAACAGATTCAGAAAGATCGTACCGAATGGTTTGATATATGTCTCTGCAAAGTCAGCATGTTTCTGCATCAGTAATCCGGCAATGACCGCCAGGACTAATGCAATAAAAATCTGCGCTGCAAGTGACAGCTTTTTCTTTTCCTTCATAAAAAATTTTACCCTCCGTATTCCTTTGTTACTTTTGAATAGCGTTTCTTTACTGCAATGTCATTGTAATATTACAATAATTACAGTTGATTACAATTACTAAAAATTGCAAAAAAATAGAGCTTACCCTTTATTGTAATGCCCATCCATTTCTTTATTATTTTATCACATCACTATGTTGAATTCAATAAATATTCTTCCATTATATACAAGAAATTTCTTCCAGCATGTTACTGTTCACACATTCATTATGCAGACAATAATATCTTTCTGCCAATACTTCATATTCCAAATTTGTGAAATCCACCTTTCCTGTTGCATCACATATTGAAATTCCAAAACATTATCTAAAATCATGGTTATTTTATCCAATCTGTGCTATCATTCTATTAGATTTTTCTATCAAAACGCACAGGAAGGAGCATTTTAGAAATGAACGAGAGAATTGAACGTGTATTGGAAAAAATGAACGAGAAAGGAATTGACCAGTTACTGGTATCTGATCCACTGAGCATCCGCTTCTTAACAGGAATCATGGTAAATCCTGGGGAAAGATTATATGCCCTGTTACTTAGAACGAGTGGAAAACATACTTTATTCCTGAACTATCTGTATTATGTATCAAATACAGGATTCGAAGAAGTATGGTTCAGTGACATGGATGACCAGATCGGTGTTCTGATGGAGCACATTGATACAAAGAGCACTCTTGGTATCGATAAGACATGGCCTGCACGTTTCCTCATCCCACTTCAGGAGCGCTGCCCTGAGCTGAAGACTATCTGGGGTTCTGACTGTGTTGATGGTGTCCGTGCTGTTAAGAATGCTGAAGAGATCGAAATCATGAAGCATGCATCTGTTATCAATGATACAGTTATGGAAAGAGTTGCAAACTTCATCAAAGAAGGTATGACAGAAAAAGAAGTTGCTGACTTCATCGACGCTGAATACCTCAAAGAAGGTGCAAGTGGAGTAAGTTTTGATACTATCGTATGTTTCGGACCTAACGCTGCTGACCAGCATCATACACCAAGTGAAACAAGAACTCTGAAAGCCGGAGAATGTGTCCTGATCGATATGGGATGTATCTGGAAAGGATATTGCTCAGATATGACAAGAACATTCTACTGCAAGAGTGTAGATGATGAGCAGGCTGCTATCCATGATCTGGTCCGTACAGCTGTTGAGAAAGCAGAAGCTGTGATCAAACCTGGTATGCGTTTCTGCGATATCGATGCTCAGGCAAGAGATCTCATCGACGAGGCCGGATACAGCGAGTACTGGAGAATCCGTCTTGGACACTTCATCGGACAGGAAGACCATGAATACGGTGACGTAAGCCCAATTAATAAAAATGTGGCTGAGCCTGGCATGATCTTCTCTATCGAGCCTGGTATCTACATCGAAGGTAAATACGGTGTCCGTGTTGAAGACCTTGTTCTCGTAACAGAAGATGGACATGAACTTCTGAATGCTGTAGATAAGAAATACCGTATTGTTGGTTAATTTTAAATCTTACATATTAATTTTAAAAATAAGCCGGAAGACATCACATCTTCCGGCTTATTCCTAATTATCATTCAAGTTCACATTTTTTATTCTATATTTTCTTATTCTGCTTTCTCTTACTCAGCTTTCTCTCTACGCTCGTCCAGTTCTTTTCTGACTGTCGGATAGATCTTATCAATTCCCATGAACAAATACCAGATGATAATGGGAGTACTCTTTTAATTCAGAAATTTCATCTGTCAGATCTGCAAATGGTTTCATCTGATGAAGGAATTGGAAATCCGATGAATCCACCAATGCAATATCCCAATAATGCCACAGCTCTATCTGCTTTTTCTTTGCTACTTTTTCTTCTTTTTTCTGACAGCCTCCGCATGTGAACAGACTGATAAGCAGTACTATGCATAAGCCGGCCGAAATATATCTTTTCTTTTTTATAGTCTTTTTTCTAGTCTCTTTTCCCATCTTAGTCTTCATTTTAGATTCTCATCAGATTCTCTTAAGATTTTTCATATATTCTTTATGACCACAACACAAATTAGAAACATTTACCATGTATTATATAATCATCAACAACAAAGAAGTCACTCAGGTATCAGAAATATGAATCAGCTTTTATCTGGTCTGGCTTCGCCTAAAAAATCCTTCGGTTATTGAACTATAACAACCGAGTTTATATATATATCATTTTTCTTTTTCATAACTTTTTTCCTTGGGACATTCGGTGCGGATGTCCTTTTTTAACAAAAGTTAGCAAGAATTCTCCTTCCTCTACAGGTGGGAGATGAATTGCAGAAAAAAGAAAATAGAACGCTTGTTCTGTGGTGCGAAGTGTGGTATACTATAATCAGTCGAAAGGATAGAAAGGACTGATTATATGGACAAAATGGATCATAATGCACATTCAGTATATTTGATGTATTATCATCTGATCATGGTTGTAAAATACCGAAGAAAAGTAATAGATGATCCGATTTCGGAACGTGCAAAAGAGATCTGGGAACGTATTGCACCTGATTATGGAATCACACTGGAAGAATGGAATCATGATGTTGATCATGTGCATGTTATGTTTCGGGCACAGCCAAAATCAGAACTCAGTAAATTTATCAATGCGTATAAAAGTGCAAGCAGCCGGTTGTTAAAAAAGGAATATCCACAGATCAGGGAAAGACTTTGGAAGGAAGCATTCTGGAGCCAGAGTTTCTGCCTGTTGACAGCGGGTGGGGCACCGATTGATGTTATCCGTAATTATATCGAGACGCAGGGAGAGAAAAAAAGATGAATATAGCTTACCGTTTTCGTATATATCCAAACAGAGAACAGGAAGTTCTGCTCGCAAAAACATTTGGCTGCTGTCGTTTTTTATATAA